>Ga0074198_1000246_pt1 | contig 70865 bp, 65 predicted proteins | sample EPASupsiteSAE323_FD_64527 | JGI IMG/M metagenome (GOLD analysis project Ga0074198, IMG submission 64527) | Bioremediated contaminated groundwater from EPA Superfund site, New Mexico - Sample SAE3-23 | ecosystem: Environmental > Aquatic > Deep subsurface > Groundwater > Contaminated ... | reverse complement strand
CTCGGCCACAAAGGCCTTGAGCCGCTGACCACAATCTCTCGCACCCATTTTCGGCCAAGCTGCGCAGAACCTCTTGAGCTTCCATCTCTAGCACCTTCTGGAAATGGTTCCGCGCCTGCTCAATGCCGCCCAGTTCTATGTGGGCGAAGGCAAGAACCTCTTTCGCATTTCGTTCCCGCGGTAATCTACCACTTCTGTTCCCCTAAAGTACATCAGTAAACATTAAATATTGCCTACTTGCAACAATTTAGCAAATAGCGATTGTTTAATCTGGCACAAAACTCTGAGGCACTCCAGAAGAGGATTATCATCGCATCAAGCAGATCGAGGCAAATGGCATGAACCATGAGGCTATATTAGCAGTACTTCCGGAAAGCAAAGACGATGCAAAATCTTTGAAGGATATCGCCCAAGCCATGGGCCTTGAGATTTCCTCGTACATTGATTGGATTCGCATAGAGAAGCGGTTATCTTGTTCTTTGAGAACTCTGGCGAGATGGGGCTGCGTAGCTATCGACCGAAGACAGAGAGATGACGGCTGCAAGTTCTGGTATAATGCCTACTGGAAGACTGAATAGGCAAGATACACAAATCGAGAAAAATGTCATAGAACAGCTGTGTGGAAGTCGAAGCACCCATTAGCTCAGGTCATTCTCGCCCGCCAGATTACTTTCGCCCCGCGCGGCTAAGCTACTCATACCTGTGAGTAGTAGTATAGCCTGGAGCCGCCCGATACCCCCAAGGTCTTTTGCTACTCCCTACGGGCGGATTCATTCCTTTGCCGAAATAATCAAGCACGGAAAAAATACGGATGGTGGCAATAGAGAACTGCTGCGCTTGACCACCATCATTGCTTCGGCAATCACTTTTGCATATTACCAAATCAATTCAGTTTATAAATTCTCATCTGGCCGTTGTCAAATTCCTTCGAGAATCCTTCTATGCCATCTCCATTGACCATTTTGGTATAGATGGTTTCCTTTTTCAGGTTCGACCTAATATCAAATTTGACCGCCCCGGGATTTTTCGGAATCATCACGTAGTCGCTGAAATTCCCGCCGGCTGCCAACAATACTGGGTAGTACTTGCCCAAATCTTCAGACATTACGAGTGCATAGTTTGCCCCATACTTGCGGGCGATTTCCTTGGTCGATGTTGAGTTCTCTGATACGAAGAAAGCCGCCACATCTTTGACCTTCTCATCGGGCTCATAGGGATACCACAGAGCATATTCTATCTTATGCCAGGGCCTTCCGGGAACTGAATAGCCTGCAATAGTGTTTTTAATTTTCTCGGATGCCTCCTTGATCACAACTCCACGGTGACCGATCTTCTCAATCCCGTCCGCATAATCCCACCAGGCCAGAACGACCGCATCACTTTCAGTGTTGTTCGCTAACCACTGGTAACCTTCTACAGCTTTGGGATCTTTCAGGACCCAGTCCAGGGATTGCATGCTGTCGAACTCAAGTCGCATTCCCGCCAATGCTGCGACAACTACCAGTACAATTGCCGCCATTCCTTTTGTCCTGCTTATCGTTCTTTTCTGAGATTCCATGTTTTTTTCCTCCGACAAAAAACAAGCCCTGGAAGCCATCTGGACTTTCTGTTTCCTTGGACACCACCCCGTCCAGTGTTCGATAATTTCCGCAAATTGCATGTCAAGCCAGCTCCTTCACCTTTGCGAATAATTCCTCTGCCATTTTAGTGGGATCAGCTGCCTGGTTGAGGGCGATGCCGAGTTCATCGGCATAATCCCAGAGCAGTTCCATGCATGCCGCATACTCCTCGCACGCACTGCAGTCGCCATCATGTTCATACCAGACCTGAACACCATGGCTCCCGGAGACGAAGATGATTGCATCTACGCCTAGCGGAACCGAACGACCGAAAAGAACGCCCAACTGCGGATTGATTTTCAAGATTGCGATTTTGTTGGCACTTGCCATCTCGCGGAGCGTGGTCTCAATCTTCCCATCTATTGAGAGAAGGGCTTTCGAAACCGCCTGCCGGGAGATCCCAAAGTTCTTGGCAATGGTTATATTGGGTAGCCGGGCGCGCCTCAGCTTCCAGAACTCGAACTGTTTTTCGTTGGTGAACAAGTTCATGCGTCAACCTATGAAGGTTGACGATAAATAGTTTTCCTGGATCCTGGGACCTGCGGAGAGATGAGCGTCAAAGATGATAGTTTGTGGCCGGAGGAGTTCAGGCTGGAAGGATGAGGCTACTTCAAGCCATATCAATTGCTTGCGTCTCACCAAGGGCGAACGTTGCCGGCCTCAGATGCACTCCACGCCAACCACAGAGAAGCCGCAGCGTTCCGCCGGACAGAAGATCATACTGACGCATTTAACGATATTACAACTGAGAATATTACGAAATAGCAGTTTTAAAGAATAATTATATACGATAAAACGATGCACGAATCTTGGTGGGATCATAATAAAAGAATTTTTGATTAAAGTGCTGGACGAGAAAGACCGTGAATTCATGCAGGCGCTGCAAAGCTTGAACGTCCCCAGAAACATGGCTGCGCTCATAACTTATCTAGCGAACGTGAAAGAAGCAAGCACCAGGGAAATTGAGATCGGGGCTGGCCTAAGACAACCTGAAGTTAGCATAGGCATGCGCACAATGGAACAAAACAATTGGATCATTAAGCGTAGCATCAAGATAGATGGAAAAGGCCGCCCTATGAGAGTCTACAAGCTTAGAATACCCATCGAAGAGATCATACAGCATTATGAGAATGAAAAAAAGATCGAAACTGCCAGGACTCTGCAGGCCATTCAGAGACTCAGAGAAATAGCCTCTAATTGATCCCGATCATGCTTAACCATTTTCAGGCAAAAGCACAGCACTCTGGATCAAGCGTTACATCAGACATCTTGCCACTGCGATGAAAGGAGCCTACCGGCTTACCCAAAACGTCCGGGTGTGACTTCCTCGCTTGCCCCTGAAGGAGCAGGGCTTCCTTCTTCATTGAACGAACTTGCTCCGAGAGCAGAGGTTACATTTCTCGACGGGCTATCCCCCACAGTCCGTGGGTTAGGAAGGTGTTTGTCCGACACTGACAGGGATTGATTGGGATATCTAGATATCGACAACATGGGGCGCGATTCATCCTATCCCCTGAAAGGGACGAATCTTCTCGACCCTCGCGCTATAAACAAAACCTGCCCCGCCGAACCAGAGCCTCAATGAACCACAGTATAGGCCCAGTCATTCACTTGTATGATTACTTTCGCCCCGCACACACCTTGTGCCCTTATTTCAGCTCTTCTAAAAAATATCTAATGACATTTGCCACGCAAACCAAGCTGGATAAGGTCCTCTGGAATCTTGTTAAAGCCGGCGGGAGTTTGGATCGCGGAACTCTGAGACGCCGCACGCACATGAGGATGACAGAGCTGGAGCCAATCCTCGATGACCTGGAACGACAAGGTAGGATAGGTCGTGCCGCTCTGGAGCCCTATAACGGCATACCACGGCAGATAATCACGTTCAGGCCACGGCATAAGCCTGCAGTCAGATAGTATCCCGGGATCCTAACTTTTCGAGAGCTGCTCAGTCGCAACTTTAACCGCTACCTCTTCGTTATTTAATGCCGACTCTAGAGGCCCTATCGCTCGAATGTTGCCTAGAATGCCGAGCGCCGCTGCGGCACTCGCTCGGACATGCGAGTCCTCATCCTTGAGAGCCTGACTGAGTGGCTCTACAGCTCTTGTATCATTGAGTTTGCCAAGAGCTGCCGCAGCATTCGCTCGGACATACGGATTCTCATCCACTAATGCTTGGATGAGTGGCTCAACAACTCTGGCATCATTGATCTCACCAAGGACCCTTATGACTCTTGATCTGACGCCGATGTCCGTATCATTGAGAGCCTGGATCATTGGATTGACTGCGTTAAGGTTAACGAGAGCCGCTATGGCACTTGGGCTGATACCGTTGCTCGTATCCTTGAGGGCCTGGATGAGTGGCTCAACCGCTCTGGTGTCATTGAGTCTGCCAAGTGACTCTGCTGCACTCGCACGGACAATCAAGTCCTTCTCCTTGAGAACCTGGATGAGTGGCTCAACGGCTCTGGCATCATTGAGTTTGCCGAGAGAACCTGCAGCACTCGCTCGGACATACGAGTCCTCATCCTTGAGAGCCTGGATGAGTGGTTCTACTGCACTGGTATCATTGAGTTTGCCAAGAGCTACTGCAGCATTCCATCTGACAGTGCTGTCCGTATCCTTGAGAGCCTGGATCATTGGATCGACTGCGTTGAGATTAACGAGAGCCGCCATGATACTCGGAATGACCGCGCTATTCGCATCCCTGAGAGCCTGGGTGAGCGGCTCAACGGCTCTGGCGTCGTTGAGTTTGCCGAGAGCTACTGCAGAACTCGCTCGGACATATGCGTCCTCATCATTGAGACTCTGAATCAGCGGACCGACTGCTCTGGCGTCGCCAACATCGCCTAAGGTTTCTGCTGCCACCTCTCTTATGCCTGGACTTGGATCTGCAAGGTTCTGAATCCACCTGTCCACATCATCAGCAGCATCAGGCATTGCAGATGTGGCCAGCAGCGTTGCCACTATAGCACTCGGGATGACGATGCTATTCATATCCTTGAGCGACAGGATGAGCGGGTCCGCAGCTCCGGTGTCACCAACGCCGGGGGTTTCCATAGCCTCTTCTCCTGCAATCGGACTTGCATTGTAAAGGGCCTGAACCCCCATATCATCCGCAACGCCTGGCATTACAAATAAGGCCAGCAGCATGATCCAAACAGCCGATTTCATCCTCATGATCATCTCTTTAGAGTTCAAGAAGATAACACCTTCTGGAGGTCAGCTTGAACCAGCTCCTTGTTAGACTCTGCTTAAGGCCAATGCAGAGCAGGCAGATCAGTAGACATGACCCATGGCACCTTCTCCTTCGAGTAATTTATCCAGCGACTCCTATCAATAGTTGCCTTCTCAGAGAGACGCTTCACCGTAGTTGCACCCATTCACGAAGCAATCATGCTGGCTATGAGCAAGCATCGTCGAATCCAACCGACCCACTACAATTAACTTAGGAATTGCGTCCTATCTTCTTTTGCCATTCTCGGCTTTTTTCTCCTCAGAGTTCTCTTTTAGAATCTCAACCAACACAGAGAAGACAGCCGCCTCCAGTGGATCATCGAGCGCATAGAAAGCTTCGCTGGAATGTTTCTTCGCCAGATCCGCCAGCCTCTGCCCGTAAACCTGGTCCTCTTTCTTCAGCGCCCTGGACGCCTTCAGCCACCTGGCCGACACATCCTTCGTTCCCTGCCTAACGCTCTCAAAGCTCCTGCCCATGATCACTCCGGAAGGAAGGTTACGGGCCATTCGTGCTCTTCACGCCAACTCTTTTCCGCCAGACGCCTTTGAATCATGTCCTCGATATCCTCAGGCCTGGCCCGGAATATCTCCGCCAGAATCTCTTTAGCAGTCTGCAGCTCCAGCACATTCATGTTCGTAGATCGCGCAGGAGAGACAAGCTTGGCTTCACGTCTCCGGGGCCATTGTAGGGACGGCCAGTTCATGAGAATGCCTCCAGCGTGGTTTGGTCTCTTTGTGCCTTCGGAAGCGCCTTGGCGACCATCCTCGGCGCAGCTCTCGGCCCTTCCTCGAAATAGAACACCCGGTCGGCGTTCTTCATCAGATCCTCTAGGAATGGATCAACCGTGGGGGAATAGAGCAGCACTGCAGCATCTTTTGAAGCATCGCGCAGGGAATGCGAAACGTAATCTACCATCTCAGCAGCATCTTCGTATAGCATCGGATCATGCTCGACGATGATGAGCGAATGATGGGCCTCCTCCAGAATGGTCATGAGCTGAAAGACCGTGAAGCCTCTTCTAACCTCCAGCTCCGTTAACCTGCGATCCAGCTTGCTCAGAATGCCGGAGTAGTTGCCGGAGACATAAAGCACCTTAAACCTCTGTAGGTTCAGATTCATATTCAAGGCCTGGATGAGCATCTCCCTTGGTGCCACCAGGACATTGGAGGACCTGGACCGGAGGGTGATCGTGGGATAGAGTTCGAAGTCCATATGACCAACTAAAGCTTTTGAGGATATGAGGCCAAGCCAGGCGGGGCGAAAGTAATCTCATGGACGAAAATGCCTGGCCCTCCTTCGCTATGGTCCAACCTCATTCAAGTATCCATAAATGTCCGCAAAGAAGATTACTTTCGCCCCGCATACGTCATGCTCTTATTCCTGCAGACCTAATAAATCACTGATGAGACGACCTCCACAAACTCTGCAAGATAAGGTCCTCTGGAATCTTGTTAGACGCGGCGGGAATTTGGATAGCGATAATTTGTGCATTCGCATGAACATGAGGTTGAATGAGTTGGAGCCAATTCTCGATGACTTGGAACGACAAGGCAGGATAAGTCGTGTCGCTCTGGAGCCCCGCAACGACATGCCAAAGCAAATGATTACATTCAGGTTTCGGCCCATGCCTGCGGTCAGGTAGTTTCATATCTGGCAAAGAAAATATCGAGTGTTCCTCAAATCCATTGCAGTCTCTGATGAGGTGTCCTGGCCCATATTTTCGATATCATTAGAGCAAATACCGGTATAATTACCTGATCCCCAAATAGATCGCGGTCATTCAATCAAAATCAATTTTCATCTTTGATCAGCTTGACGGCAGAGCATTTTACATTGATACAAAATATAATTTTAAAGATTGGGCAAAATTCTATTTCAATGGAATTATTTTCAACGAAACTTATATATATGTTATGCTTAGTTATGCGGCTGGTGACCGCTTTGAATACAACAGCCGGCTCAGACCTAAAAGTCGAGCGCGACGAGTTTGCATCCATATTAATGAAGGTTGGCCTCAAGAGGAATGTGGCCAAGGTTCTCACCTACCTGGCAGGGGTGGCTGAGGCTACATCTCGTGAGATTGAGATAGGATCGGATCTGAGGCAGCCAGAAGTCAGCATTGCTATGAGGGAGATTCGAAAGCTGGATTGGATATCGGAGAGGGACGAGAAGAATCCTGGAAAAGGCAGGCCATATCGTATTTATAAGCTCAACAGAAGCCTTCCTGAGATCATCGGCTACCTGGAAGGCGAAAAGGCCAAGGAATCAGATAGGATCATGAGACAGATCGAGAAGCTCAAATCCTTGAAATCCAACTGATGTCCGGCATATAAATTAATAATAATATCCTTCGTCTGCCTCCTTTATCGGGGCCGCAGATCAGTTTTCTTTTTAATATATATCTTGTCAGTAGTAATATATTTAGTACATATTTGAGAGTTTATTTTCCTCTCAGCATATGCTTACTTCATCGTTTCCTGTTTATCGAATTCAGCCTGCCATCTCCAAATATATTTTCAGAATAATATTTTAATAAGTCTTCTCCATTCACTATGCCAAAATCTATATACTAATAGATTACTACAATCAAGCAGAAAAAAAGTAGAGGGGATGGAATTGAAGTACATCATCGACGACGCCCTGGGCCGAGCAGAGGCGGAGAACAGGATCAAGCCCTCCAGCATGATCCAGAGCGATGAAGAGTTGGTTTCGATCCTGGAGGAGCTGACCACAGTCATCAGGGTCATCGGATGTGGCGGCGGAGGATCAAATACCATCGACCGCCTGGCCGAATGCGGCATCCAGGGAGCCGAGCTTTTTGCCATAAACACCGACGCCCAGCATCTGCTTCATATCAATGCCGACCGGCGTTTCCTCATCGGCAGGCGCACTACCCGGGGTCTCGGAGCAGGAAGCCTTCCCGCCATCGGCGAGGAAGCGGCCCAGGAGGACATCGATGAGATCAAGGCGGCAGTGAACGGTGCCGACATGGTCTTCGTCACCTGCGGCCTTGGCGGCGGCACGGGAACAGGCGCGTCTCCCGTGGTAGCGGAGGCGGCCAGGGAGGCGGGAGCTTTGACCATTTCCATCGTTACCATCCCCTTCAGCGCGGAAGGCTCCATCCGAATGCAGAATGCAGAGGCCGGACTCAAGCGACTCAGAGAGGTCTCGGATACTGTAATCGTCGTGCCCAACGACCGGCTGCTGGACGTGGTGCCGAGTTTGCCGCTGCAAGCCGCCTTCAAGGTGGCGGACGAGGTGCTCATGCGCTCCGTCAAAGGCATCACCGAGCTGATCACACGCCCCGGCCTCATCAATCTGGATTTTGCCGATGTCCGGACGGTCATGACCAACGGAGGCGTGGCCATGATCGGCATGGGCGAAGCGGACGGCGACGAAAAGGCCCGCGACTCCGTAAGCAAAGCCCTGCGCAGCCCACTCCTGGATGTGGATGTCTCCAGCGCAACCTCGGCCTTGGTGAACGTGGTGGGCGGTCCGGATATGACCATCACTGACGCGGAAACCGTCGTGGATGAGGTCTACCAGAAGATCAATCCTGATGCCAGAATCATCTGGGGTGCACAGGTCGATCCCAACCTCGATCACACCCTGAGGACCATGCTTGTCGTAACGGGCGTCTCGTCCCCTCAAATCCTGGGAAAGGATAACGGAAGACGGGTGACTTCAAAGCACGGCATCGACTTTCTCTCTCGAAGGGCACGCTACTGAAATAAGCCAGCACATCCAGCAGATGTCCAAAGGTCTGTAGCCGGTGGCTTGGCCAAGCTCTTTTGCCTTTTCGATGAGGTCCAGGTCACTGTATTCCTTCATCTCCATCCCCGCATCCCGGTAGATGCTTCCCACAACCCGTCTTACGATTTTGTCGGGCATGACGGTATCCACTCCCCCGTTCATGCGCAGATACTGAAATGTTCCGAGGCCCACACCACGAATTCTTCCCACCGGATCATCTTTCCACGTTTCCGGTCGAGCCTCTCTTGCCCAGCAGGCCAGAGCGTCACGCTCGCAATGCAGCTCTCGCTCTTTTTGCAGTTCGACCAGATGCGAGGCGATGCCCCTGGCCACCTCCCACGACCTCCGATTCTTCCAGAATTTTCGCAGGCAATCCGCGTCCGCATCCGCGCTTTGCAGCTCCTCCAGTGTGCAAATCTTTCCCCAGGCGCAAAAATGCCGGACTGCGGGAACAACGCTGCGAAAATAGCCGAGCCCGACCGAGGTGAAGGCGACATCAAGGACCATCAAGAGCGGGCTTCCTCCCCAGCGGCTGACGGCCAGGCATCGATCCGCTTCCGCTCTCGCTCCCGGAGCCCTGACCATGTAGCCGTCCATGACCTCCCGGAGAATATTTTGGTGGGATTTATCCATGTTAACGTGCGCCATGTCAGTCGATGGAATTATAAGGTTATCATTCGATTAATATTTGTTTATCCCTTGGGATGTGATAACAATTCTGACCGAGAAGGTGAGCGGGGAGCTGGAGATGCTGCAAAGACACCTGGTTATCCTCAAGCAGGTTGTGGAGAATGAACCCATCGGCATTCTCAAGCTTGCGGAGGAGACCAAGATACCCAGCCATAAAGTGCGCTATTCTTTGCGGGTTTTGGAGCAGGAGGGGCTGATCAAAGCCTCAGCGCCGGGAGCCGTAACCACAGGCAACACCAGGCCTTTTCTTCGGGAATTGGATGCTATGATTGAGGATCTGGCCAAGAGGGCAGAGGATCTGAAGAATATCAAGATCGGGAGTTCGATCGAGAATTAGATCGAGCGCCATGTCTAGCGTTACATCAATAGCTTAATCGAACATCATTTGCATTAAGCCCGCATTTATATGGTGTTCGATCGAGCATTAATTGGAATCATTATTAGATAGAATCATATTGGAGTCTGATCGAAGAGTTCGATTGATAGAGTTCGAATGATAGAGTCCGATCGATAGAGTTCGATTGATTGGAGATCTATCGATTTGAGTCTGATCGAGCGCCGATACCGGGTTAAAAAAATGCTCTATTCACGAATTGCCGCCGCCCTTGAGGAGATATCTTTGGCCGAGCGCAGCCGCAAGGCAGAGCTTGCCGCAGGCCTCCTGGCCGATCCGGATTCTCTGTCGATCTGCATTACTGTTCGGCTCTTGCTGGGGATACTGTGGCCCCCCTGGGAGAATCGGGAGATGGGGATCGGTCCGGAGGCTTTGTTGAGGGCGCTGGATGAGGTATCCAAAGAGAACATCTCTGTCCTGCGTGAGAGCCTGGATGATGCGGGAAAAATTTGCGAAGCTGCACTCCAATCCAAGAACCAGCATCCTTTGGCCGAGGAGCCTTTGCAGGCCTCATCGGTTTATGGGAGGCTGGAAAAGATCTCCCGGATGAGCGGCCCGGAATCGGAGCACCGGAAAGATGCCATCTTAAGAGGTCTGTTCCTGGAGGCAACGCCGCAGGAAGGAAAGTTTATCGCCCGAACGGCTTTGGGAAATATGCTTGCAGGCATCGGTCCCAAAACCATGATCCAGGCCCTTGCATTGGCCCTTCATTCAGATCATCGCGAGCTGCAAAAAGCCTATAATCTCATGCCCGATATGGGATTGGTGGCCGAGGCCGCCGTGCACGGAACACTTGGCGGCCTTCAGATCAAACCCGGACGCCCCATCAGGCCCATGATCGCGTGTCCGGGAAAGGCTATAATCCCTGGAGCATTTCTGCCCAAATATGCCGGCTTGAGGGTCCAGCTTCACATGATTGGAGGGGAGGTCTCTGTTTTCACATCGCGCCTGAAGAATCTCACTTTATCTTTAAACGGCCTGTGCCAGGGCCTGGATGTCGGCAGAGACGACTGGATCATGGATGCGGATCTCATCGGATTCCTGGATGGACGAGTATGCGATCAGGCGGAAATGGTGAGATACATCAACCGCCGACGCCTCTCCCGCCGCAGCCGCGTCTCGCCTGCCTTGCTGGCCTACGATCTGATTTGCTTTAACGGAACGGACCTGACCGGTCTTTCCTATCAGGAGCGGCATAAAAAGCTGCTTGACATCCTCGGTGAGCCGAAGGACCTGCCCTTCCTGGGAATTTCTGCAGCCTGCCAGCGAGTCCTGCAAAGCGATGATGAGGTTCAAAAGTGTTTGGACTGCATCCTAAAATCTGGCGGCAGAGGTCTGGTTTCCAGGGACCTTGCTGCGCCCTACCGTCCGGGCGGCTGCAGCGAGAGGGACTTTTTGCTGATGGATGAGGCGACCATATCGGCGGTGGTGGTTAGGGCTGAGTACGGGCGGGGCAGCAGGGAGCAGCGCCTCAGTCGCTTTCAGGTAGCGCTGAAGAGCAATGATGAGCTGGTCGCCGTTGGCTGGGCATCCGGCGGCTTGAAGAGCAGAGACGCTTCAGCTCTTGAGGAGCATTTGAGGGGCCTTGTCTTGGAAGAGGATGAGAGCGGGGTCAATGTGCGACCGGAGGTCATTTTGAGCATGAAGATATCGGGAGCGACGCGCTTTGTCCGGGAAGGATTTCGCATTTTGCAGCCTAAAATTGTGGATATGAGATTTGACGGCTCTCCGGAAGAGGCGGATGGTCTGGAGAGGCTGGACACAATGGTCGATAAAATCGACAAAAGAATGGCCTGACAATCAATGATTTCAATCAAGGATAATTCAATAATTGTATTTAGTAAATATTATTTAACTAATACATTTAATTAATAATAATTAATAATATTATTTGGATAATACTTCATATAATAATTCATATAATATAATTTTAATGATATTGCACCAATCGTTGCTCTAATAGATATCCCAATAGTGACTCCAATGATCCTTAAGCCCTTTGATCCCTGGAAGAATCAGCTTTGCACCTGTCCAATCAAGCTCAGCCTCAATCCCTACACAGGTTGCCCTCACGGCTGCCTCTATTGCTATGCGACGTCTTACATCCCCAGGTTCTTGGAGTGCAGGCCGAAAGCGGACCTCTTGAGGAATCTGGCCAGGGAAGCAGCCAAGGTTAAGCCGGGCACATTGGTTGCATTGTCCAACAGCTCAGATCCGTACCCGCCGATGGAAAAGGACCTGAACTTAAGCCGCGGCAGCTTGCAGATCCTGGGAGGAAGGAGGCTGGCCGTTCAGGTGATAACGAAATCAGATCTGGTGGTCAAGGACGCCGACATTCTCTCCGGCATGAGGGCGACTGTTGCCGTTACCGTCACAACGCTTGACCGCGCTATCGCAGAAAAGCTTGAGCCGGGCGCGCCATCGCCAAAAAGGCGGCTGGAAGCCATACGTATTCTGGCAGAGCACGAAATTCCGGTATCCGCCCGCATCGACCCCATCATTCCGGGCATTAATGATCATGATATCGGCGATGTGGTCCATGCGGTTTGCGAGGCAGGTGCGAAGCACATCACATCTTCTACCTACAAGGCTCGACCCGATAGCCTGAAGAGAATCTGCACGGTATTTCCGGATGCGGGGATGAGGCTGAAGGCGCTCTACCAAAAGGAAGGCCGCATTGCAGGAAGCATATATCTGCCTCTGGAAATGAGGAGAAATATGATGAGTGAGGTGGAGCAGACGGCACTGGAGGCGGGTGTCACATTCTCGTCATGCCGAGAGGGCTTTGCCGCCAAATGCCGGGTCAAATGCGACGGATCGCACCTGGTGCCCATGTAAGATTTTTAAAAAATATATTTTCTTCATTTGCTGCAATGCCATAATTAAACCACGTGACGTCAATGAGGCCACCTCAGATCTCCCATGATCTCCCCGGCCTATGATCGGCAAGGGCTGTAGGCAAAAAGTATAAATGCGATGCTGCCTCCTTCAAACAGTCCTCAACCATGAAAGTCTATTTATATGAAGAATAACTAGACTTCACGACAGTTCTTCTCAAAAGGGAGGATGTTCAAGCTACAGTCATAAATGCTATGTGCTAGAGGATTAGGAGGTATTCAATATGAGGAAAGTTCTGGCTATCACCGTGGCCCTCATGATAGCAGCTATCGTTTTAACGCCTGCCTTGGGGTACACCAATCAGTCTGCAGGAAATCAGTCTTATTCTGCAACATCCGGATCAAGAGTTAACTACAGCGCCACTTCTGGGGTTCCAGCCCATAACCTGACACAGGATATGGTGGCAAATAAGTATTCCATCCAGGCTCCCGCCGTGCAGAGCACAAGGGTAGCTTATTCCTTCCAACAGGGATCTGCTCAGCCCTACTCCATGAAGCTGGTAGGCGTCACCAATGCAGTCGCTGAGGGATACAAGACCAAGAAAGCAGCAGCTCGAATAGGCAGCTCCGTCCAGACCGAGGAGACCGCAGCTCCGGCAGCCGCAGCCACACCCGTCGAGACCGCAGCCGCAGCAACCACTGAGCCTGTTGCAGCCGCCAATGCCACGGCCCCCGTAGCTGAAGCAGCACCCGTCGAGCAGCCCAAATTCACCATTGAGGGAATCGCCTTCGATGATGTTGATGGCGACGGCGTCCTTGGTGCCAATGAGACCGGCCTGGTCGATCTGACCATCAACCTTGAGCAGCCCGCAGGAACCATCGTCAACAGCGTAGTAACTTCCGCTGACGGCAAGTTTACCTTCGCTGACCTGGTCGCCGGCGAGTACACCATCTCTGAGGTACTCAAGGAAGGATGGAAGCTCATCGCACCCGCTGATGGCAAGTTCACCGTGAACGTCACCAACGAGAGCTTAACCAACCTGGCATTCGCCAACCAGCTCATACCAATTGTTGCTGAGAACGTGACCATCGCTGCAACCAATGAAACTGCAGCCGCACCGGTCAACGCCACAGTAGCAGCCTAAAGCTAAAAATTCAATTAGCATTTCGTCTTGCGCCCTGGACTTACCAGGGCATGCTTTTTTTCCCCGATTTCACCGGAAAGCCCGCAATATTGGCAGACGCCCATGCCTTCCCGGATTTATCGCCTCTCGCAAAAACCGAAATTCCTACCAAAAGGCTTTATAGAACTGAGACCATAAAAAGCGATTCGGGGGAATATGATGAGATTTAGTGTGATGTTGGTCTTAACTGCTCTGCTCTTGATATCTCTGGCCGAGCCGATCCTGGCCACGGGCCTTGGCGGGTCCAGTACGTACTGGGGAAGAAACGCCCTTGAAGCTTATTGTGTAAACCACGGAGGGACGCCCAGCGGCGGATACTGCTACTTCCCGGACGGCGGCTATTGCGATCTCAAGTCTTTCTACAACGGAACATGTCCCGGCAAAGGGTACTACGAAGAGGCCATATGGATGTCAGAGGCCTATAAATTCCTTAACAGTGAGGATATTTATTATACACCCGGCGCGTATTACAATACACCCTATGCGGTTTACGGAAATCCTTACTACAGCAATTACTACTACGGTTACGGGCCGACATATATGGGAGGTTACGGCACAGGATGGCTCTGATCGCTAAAAAGTGATTTTTCGACATTGTCGTTCCAGTGGATGAAAAGCAATCGAGATTCATCCCGTTGGACTTTTTTGCGTCTCTTCCATCTCGCATCATTCCGGCATACATTTCCGCATTCATTCCTGCATCCTTTCCGCACTCATTCCAGCATCCTTTCCGCATTCATTCCAGCATCCTTTCCGCATTCATTCCAGCATTTGCTTGTTCTTGATTAAAATCACATCTTTCATTTGATTCTGGCCGGAATATGGCAGATGAGGATTAGGAGACGGCACTTCAGTTGTCGCATTTCTTTCTGTTCGTCGGCATGGATGATTGAGTCCGCCGGATGACCATATTCATGAAATGATAGGATTTGTACAAGAAAAAACGCATGAAGGGCGATTGTTTAAAGATTGTTAGAACAGAGAAACAAATATTTTAGTGCCCAAACCCGGAATTTAACCGATTTTTACTTAGTAAAAGCTTTATATGATGACGATTATTTTTAGAGCATGGAAAAGAAAAATCTGCCTGATCAATCGAGGTATTCATATGTTTACCACCCATCGCGACAGCACAAAGAGCAATGGGAAAAAATCGCGAAGAAAGCCCACACACCACTTTCGAAGTTCATCATTGAGACCGTAGATAGCGTGATCGATGAAAATGCCGAGTTCAAGCCACGCGGCGAGATAGCCAAGGACCTGGAAAGCCTGAAGGCGGAAAATAAGGTTCTCCATGATGATCTCCGGCAAAAAGCAATAGTTCTGGAACGCTATGAGGCCGAATTAAAAAAATACCGTTCACAGTCCTTTATTGAAGAGGATTACAAGGGCGTGAGGCGCTACTCAAAGGAGATCGTAGACCTATTGAAGGCCAAAGGGTCTATGGATAGCTACCGGCTACTTGAAGCTCTTGGGATAGATCCAAGAGAATCAGATCTCGTTAAAGCTGTTTCCAAGCAATTGGAAGAACTCGAAGCTTACGGGATGATCAAACCTGATGGAAAGGGCTGGCAATGGATCAAATAGTCGCTGAGTTTCGCCAGGATTGCTTAGTCCGTGGAATGGCCGAAAGGTCCGTTGAATCCTATCTCAACTGCATCAAGATCTGTCGCGGTTATTTAGCAGGCCAGAAGAAGGATATTCTCACCATTGACCGGGCGGCAATTCAGGGCTATATTGAATATCTCAGGCTGGAACGTGGCGTCTCTCTCAAAACCGTGAAGATGCATTTAACTGCATTATCAACGCTTTATGAATTCCTGGTCTTTGAAGGGCACCTTGATTCAAATCCAGTACTGGCAGTTCGGAGGCGATATTCACGCCGGTATAAGAACGGGGCTGAAGCCCAAACAAGGCAACTCATCAGCATCGAGGATATGGCTAGGATCATAAATTCTGAAATGGACATTCGCGACAAGGCTATTATAACCTTGCTGGCCAAGACGGGCATGAGGCGAAATGAGCTTATCACGTTGGATGTCTCTGATGTGGATCTGATTGAGAACCGGATTAGGCTTAAGCCAACGGGAAAGAGGAGCAACCGGACATTATTCATTGATGACGAATGCTCTTTTATCCTTCGGCGATGGCTCCGTGTCCGGGAAACTACGAACAAAAAGAAATCTCCTGCTCTATTTCTTAGCAAATGGGCCAATAGGATCACAAGGACAGATGTCTATGAGGCCGTAACAAAGGCTGCTGAACGCGTGGGCTTGCATAATCCAGGATCTCAGAGGATGGAGGATCATTTCGGCCCGCACTGTTGCAGGCATTGGTTCACGACGCATTTACGACGGGCAGGGATGAGGCGCGAGTTCATCCAGGAGTTGCGCGGAGATAGCAGGAGAGAGGCCATAGATATCTATGACCACATAGATTTGAAGGAGCTGAAAGAGGCTTATCTGGCGTGCATTCCTCAGCTAGGAGTGTGATTTATGTCTCTACCAAAAACTTTAATAACGATAGAGACACCGATGTAATCTTTTTTTGGAGTCCGGCCCAATTGCCAGTCACCTCTCAGAGGTCCGGCTGAGAGATCAGAAGATGCTTCTCGCGCACGTATTTGCTCGCGAATATCTCATGGCGAGCTATGGCAGAAGAAAGAACGTGCCCTGTAAATGAACTTGTTAAGTGATTATCAATAGTTGAATAGCTGCTGCATACGAAAACCATGTTTAGTTTGTACCAATCTATCAAAGTTTTCTATAAGTTTGTACTAAATCTATTAAAGTTTTCTATAAATAAATTTACAATGATCGGCTTTTTGTAAAAATAACAGTTGACTGTTTAGGTATCTTATTTGCGACTACCATTTTTATCGATAAAAAGAAAGAAAATCTCGTAACAAATGTCAAACTATCATAATATTCTATACTACATCATGTAGTAATTGCATAATTTTAACATAGATTACTTTCGCCCACACTGCTCCAATTTAAATACTTCCACTGTTAATATGTTGATTGCATGAAGCCGAAACGTTTTGGCTCGTGGCTCAACGTGCCGGTATCGCCTGGTGTCAGGCAACAAATTGAGCGAATTGCAACCGAACGTAAAATGGCAATGTCAGAGATTGTAAGAGAATTTCTGTCAGAAGCCCTAGAAACAAGAGGCATTGAATGTTAAAAACAAGAAGCATAAGCCCCGGAACTGTGCGCAAACACTGCTCCGAGGCAGCGAACAACCCGAGCAACTCGTCCAAAAGCGCAGGAGTTATTCATGATATACCTTCCTCTTTTCCTACTTAAAGTACTCGCGAGTACTGCCAAAGTACTCCTGGCGGGGCGGTGCGCATGAGCGCCTTTCCGCCAGACGCCCGCCCTCTCCGAGACCTCGACGAAGCGCGCGGCCAGCTCCTCAAGGTCCTTGATCGCGAGGGCTTTGCGGTAGCTGTTTTCAGTTGGGGGGCCATCTCCCTCCCCGGGGAGCTAGCCTCCCGGCTTCATGAGCTTCTGGGAAAGAAAATAGGTATCCTACGGCTCGACGGTTATCATGTGCGCGAGGTGGAGTAAATGGCCGCCACAGCAACCGATATGACTCGCGAGCATTACTCGCGGCCCGAGGTTCGCGAGATTATCAGCAAGTTCGCGATGCCGGGCAACGAGACCTGGCGGGCGCTAAACGGTGATTTCCATCGATGGTATAGGTACAGGGACTCACCAGCCGGGCGCGAAGCCAGACTCTTGAATGCGCCGGAGGACTACGAGGAGCTAGTCAAGATTTATCGAACACTTTACGCTACCCTAAACGTTTTCGACAAAAACTCATGGATGGCTGCCAGACCGAGGGAGGAGATCACAGCCGACAATCCACTGGGGACGCCAGCCGATACCGTGTCCTACATTCTCGGAACGGATATCGACAAGGGGCACGGCTGCGACATCGAGGACCCGGATATAAAGCAAGCAGTCGAGGCCGCGGCTCAGTTCTTGGTTGATTACCTGAAAGCGTCCGGCGTGCATGATAGCCTCTGGGTGCTCTTCTCTGGTGGTGGGATTTACGTTGAACTCCATCACGATATATGCAAGCCCAAATCCTCGGCAACTGAAGACAGAGCAGCATTCTTTGAAGAGCTGACCGACCGATATAACCGCCTTATCGATCACGTGTCTACGAAGTTCTTCGAGGCCCATCCTGAGTACAAGGGCAAAGTAAAATATGATGCCCTGAATAATTCTAAGCGAGTCTTCAAGTGCATTCTCAGCATCCACAAGAAGAAGCCTTATGCCGTGACGCCGCTTAACCGGGATGCAATCAAGATTGACTTTGAACGGGCGCGTGTTCCGTTGAAGGCCGATATGATAGATGAGGCCAGGACGTGGTATTCCACATTTGATCCTGCAGAACGTGAACCTCTGCTCAAACTCCTGGACCAGTTCAGGGAGCCCGACGAGGGGAAGAAGCGGTCAAAGCATCATTTCGGCGAGATATGGCGATCCATCTTCAAAATTGATGCAAAGTACTTCCCGCCCTGCATCAAGCATATCATCGACACGGCGAACTCAGGGGAAGGGAAAACAAGGTTTTCGGCGGTTCTGTCTGCATTCCTTTATCAAGCCGGATGGGAAGAGGAAGAATCCTGGAGCCTCGTTAAGGCAATCTCAGATCGCAATGGTTTAGGAAATGCTGATCATATATTCGATAGCTGTTTCGGGCGGATAAGCTGTCCATCATGCCAGAAGATCCAGGACGATGGAGCTGGATATCCTCACCTCGGGCTGAAGGGGCTTGGATGCTGTCAGCCTGAAGAGGAATGCGACCGATGGCCCGGAGACTACGCCGTTTCATATGCTCTCGGAGATATGCAAGCAGCCGAAGCGAAGGAGGGGCCGAAAGCGGAAGGCCCGACGGTCCTGGATGCATTCAGAGTGCTGCTGGAACATGAAGCAGAAATCGTCACAGACAAAAATTTTGATCGATGGGAATGGCGCTTACAAAAAGATCGCGTTCGAAGGGCAATAGAGTACCCCAAATCGATGACACCGGACGCCGAAAAAAAGGCGCATAAATTCCTAAAAAATTTCGACAAGATTTTAGAGAAGTTTGGCGTCGATTTCTACAATCTATATCCCATTCAACGCAAGCCAAAATCACAGAAAGAAGAGTTCGACTGGCGGGTAAAAGCAAAGGCATGGAAGATCCTGAGGACCGGCGACCCGGTACAATATATAGCCGATAGTTGCGGAAAGATGGTGCTCGGAGCAGCGAAGGCGTTTAAAAAGCTGACTTGCGGCATATCAATCCAAAATATCAATCAGTCATATGGATTCCACCCAAAACTAAATGGTGACTCCTCCGGCGGCAAGACCTATACCGTCTATACCTTTGCTCACCATATGCCAAAGGAAGCAGTGATCAAGGGCTCAATGAGCGCAAAAGCTGGTTTTTATCATCACGATGGAAACCGGGTTTTCCGGATACTAGATGACTATCAGGCAGGAAATGAAGACCTCGACACGGTAATCAAGCAGACGAGCAGCGAGTTTCACTCGACATACAAACATCGCACCGTCGTTAACCACATGGCCGCGGTTATGGAGATCGGCAGCGAACAGACATGGGCTATTACCTCTGTTGACGCCTCCCAGGAGATCCAGGTATTAAACCGCCAGATGCCTATCAACGTTGACGACTCGGTTAAACTGACCGAAGCGGTCAACAATCTGACCATTAAGCGATATGCCGAAGGTGAGCGACAGTACCCAGTTACCAAGAACGTCTTGGTATCCCGATGCATCCTGCAAATCCTCAGGGAGGATGGCTACATAGATGTCAGAGTGCCATTTGGCGATAGAATAGAATGGCTGGACACAACGAACCGACGCAATCCCTCGCTCTTCATGGACTTGGTTGTGGCTTTTACTGGCATGTTCCGCCACCAGAGAACAAAGGACGCGGAAGGCTACTATCTGGCAACCGAGGACGATTTTAACGCAGCTAAGGCCCTATTCACCGACAATGATGGGGAAGAGCTGGTCAAGCGACTGACCAAGAAAGAACGAGAGACATTGGAGTTCTTGGTATCCAGGCCCGAAGGCATAACACAAGATGATCTAGCAGAAAAACTGAAGGTATCCCGACAGCGGGCAGGACATATTCTTTTCGGACGCGACAAGGAGCGAGGCGGCCTCATGCAGAAGGTGCAGTTGAAGGAAGAGAGACAATCCGAAATGACGAAGATCACCGCCGAACACTCACAGACGATTCACCGAACCGTGTACTCCCTCAAAGATTATGACAAATTCGCAGGGTTCGACAGCGTGGTCCGACTAAAACCACAGTCGCGAACACATGAAACCCATGCACCCACCCATGAAACCCCTCACGCAACCATCGACACCACGACCAAGCAACCCCATGAAACCATAGAAATAGAGAAAGAGAAAGAGAGAGAAGAGAGAGAAGCAGAGGAAAGGTTGTCGACTTCTTCCACCTCAAAAGACCCAGGGTTGCAGGAAAACGAGAAAAATGGTTGCAAAGGTTTCACGGGGTCCACTGATGCGGATGGGCATGGTTTCATGGGGGTTGCGGCGGGGTTGCATGAGATACCAAATGCGCCGTTAGATGCTGATAAGCATGGTTGCATCGGCTCCACCAAGAAGCCTGATCTCAATATTCCGGTGACTATCCGATTCAAGACCGATTATGTGACAGATATCCAACGGTCAGGAGAGCCGAATGCGTGGGATCGTCATCAGTTCCATGAAGGCGACACCCTGGAAGTTCCTCTTTGGCGGGCAAAGGCATGGTCTGAACGTGGTGTTGCTGAAGAGGTGAGTGCATAGCTACTCCCTTTTCCTTTTTAGGATAATTTTCTTCATTATTGTCCTTAAAGGATAATTATTTATACTATTGAACGGATATATTCTCCTCATAGGTAACTATGAGAAAATGCTCAATATGCTCCCATCCTGACCGACTACAGATAGACGCCTCAGTTTTGAAAGGGCAGTCCTACCGCGACATTGCGCGCCAATTCGCGACAGAGAAGGACAACATAGCGCGACACGTCAAAGCCGGGCATGTGAGCAAACCACTCCAGGAAGCGCAAAAGGCAGCCGAGGCCAAGCACGGCATTGAGCTTACCTCTCTCCTGAAAGACTGCCTTGAGATCTCCCTTGGATCTGCCAGAGAGGCCAGGGCGGCCAGAGACTTCCGGGCCATAGGTTCGATTATGTCCGGCCCTTACAAGGCGGCTGAAATCCTCTCAAGGGCTACCTCGGACGATGGGCAGGAGTCCGGGCTCCAGGCCATGAGAAAAGAACTCAAAGCGATGAGGGAGGGCCATGTGGAAACTCCCGCCACCTGAGAGCAAAGCGGCTGAGGTCTGGATTGATTCGCTTGAGGACGAAGATAGCAAGCTCTTCTTACTCTCCGGTGCCGTCCGATCTACAAAGACCGTGGGCAGCCTCATAACATGGGCTGATCGTGTAGGCTCCGGCCCCGTCAATGTGCCGCGTGTGATGGTTGGCAATACCGAGCGCACTTTGGCCCGCAATTGCATAGATCCCTTGCGTGAGTTCGTAGGCCCGAAGCACTGTCACCTCAATTCAGGGACCGGCGAGTTATTCCTATTTGGTCGCAAAATATATTTGGTGGGTGCAAATAATATTGGTGCCCTTCCCAAAGTCCAAGGCCCCACCTTCTATGATGCCTATTGTGATGAGGCCGCCACCTATCCCTATGAAGTATTCAATATGCTGATGTCCCGGCTGTCTCTTCCAGGCTCCAAAGCATGGGCTACCATGAACCCTGGCCCGCCTGCCCATTGGATGAAGAAGAATTTTATTGATCGAGCCGATGAGATCCGGGCGCGTGTCTGGAATTTCGAGCTTGATGATAATCCCTTCCTGACTCAGGAGTATAAGGACTGGTTGAAGTCCACATATACCGGCCTGTGGCGCAAGCGCATGATAGAGGGCAAATGGGCGATAGCTGAGGGTGCCGTGTTTGGCAACTTCGACCCGGACAAGCATGTAGTGAGCGGTAGGCCTGTTGAGAACATGGACCAGCTCAGGATAGGCATCGACTACGGCGCGAGTAATCCGACGGTTTTCTTGAAGGCGTGCAGATATAAGACCAAATGGATAATTACAGATGAATATTACCACCGCCCCAAAGAGCAGAACCAGAAAACCAACTCGCAGTATGTGGCCGATCTCCTGACCTTCAAAGGCCCCTTGTATCCGACCAGCATCGAGGCTGATCCTTCCGCCGCGGCCTTCATCTTCGAGGCTCGCAAGGCGGGCTTGAACGTGCATGGTGCCAATAATGACGTTCTCGGAGGTATCCAGAAAATAGCCAATGCTTTGGAAGCCGGTACACTTCTGATAAGCGATAACTGTCCTAACCTCATAGAAGAGATGGGCAGCTATTCATGGGACCCCAAAGCGGCAGCCCAAGGTATAGACAAGCCCATCAAGAGCGGGGATCATGCGATTGATGCACTCAAATATATAATAAATGCAATAGGTTGAAAACATGGTACTAACTACACTGGAAGCGATATCAGACGGCGCAGCGTGGCCAATAGCTTCAGAGCAGGCCAGAATGGACAGATACGCAAAGAATGCCCTACTCTATGAGGGCAAGCACGGGCAGGTCTGGCCGGAGCTGAACCCATTCCCTGAAGTGGCCAGCAAGCGCAGTTTCAATGATCAGCCACAATACGACCGCAATCGGGTAGACATGGCCGTGAATTGGTATAAGCGCCTGACGACCGTATTTGCAGATCTCCTCTGTGGTGAGCCCTTCAAGGCCGCAGCAGATCCGCAGGCAACCGCAGACCGGATTATCAAAGATAATGCCCTGGTCCTGAGCACCTATGATCTCACAATGGATGTCATCAAGAACGGCACCGGGCTCTATAAAATCCGATTCGATAAGAAAGGCATAATCGAGGTTATCAATCCTCGGCTGTGGTATCCGATAGTGAGCCCTGATAATAGCCATGAGGTCCTGGCTCACGTCCTGGCCTGGAGTTTCAAAGAGGGAGATGCCGAATATGTCCGGGCTGAAATCCATGAGCGCGGCAAGATCAAAAACAAGCTCTTCCAGCTCGCAGGCGGCAAGCTCCGGGAGGTTCCCTTAACCACCATCGCCAGGTACGCGAACCTTCCGCCCGAGGTGGAGACGGGAATACCTGAGTTCCTAATCATCCCTGTTCAAAACATCTTGGATAACTCCGGCGTCTATGGCATGGATGATTACTCAGACCTGGATGATTTGGTCAGGGAATTAGAAAAGCGCTTGATCCAGGCGAGCAGGATCTTAACCAAACATGCAGACCCGTCAGTGTCCGGCCCGGCGAGTAAGATCGATATCGACCCCTACTCAGGCGAAGCGGTTGTGATCGGTGGCGGCCAGTATTACGGCTACAATCAGGGCGAACCCGCGCCTGCATACATGGTGTGGGATGCTCAATTACCAGCAGCGTATCAGCAGATGGAGCTAATCATAAGGAAGCTTTACATGGTCTCGGAGCTGTCCCCGGCTGCCCTTGGAGAGCTTAAGCAGGGATTAGCGGAGAGCGGATCAGCTCTCAAGCGGCTTATGATGCCCACCCTGGCAAAGGTCAATAGGCTGAGGCTCCGGCTCGATCCTGCCATTAAGGACGTTCTCAGGCTCACAGCAGCCCTTGAGGTTGTAGGTCGGGCCCCTGGAGCAACTCAGCTAACCAATATTCAAATAACGTGGGCTGATGGGCTGCCAAGGGATGAAAAAGAGGTTGTGAACCTTGAAGTCGCCAGGAAGACAGCAGGACTTACCACCATCGAAGAATCTCTTAAGAGACTCGATCCAGAGATGAGCGGGGCCGATAGGAAAGCAGAAGCAGCAACTATCAGAGAAGAGAACCCGGTGCTACTGTAGGGTGAGTGCATATAACATTGCATTTTTCCTTGATCCAGGAAAGACCGGGTAAAATGCTCTTTTCCTAAGGACTCATTCCAGAGACTATATGCACACATTATCGACAATTGCCCGATATCGAAAAATCGCAACCCATCAGCCATAATTTACATTGTATTTCCTGGAGCGCAGACCCATAGGTTACGGGCTCAGATGTATATTTATAAAAATAATCTGTTCCCCTGTACGGCCTTGATGGCCATATCTCCTGCTATGAATAACTTTTTGGTCATTTTCCTAATTGTGATAATATTCAAAATTATTGTCCTAAAAGGATACATTTATATATTTGCAGCTACATTGATATATCTAGGTTAACGAGATCCGTAAAATTTCGGGATAAATATGGAAGCTGACGAAAAGAAATTCACTCAAGCCGATTTAGACCGGCACATTGCAGACCGCTTGCTGAGAGAACGGGAAAAGATCGGGGATATCGAGGCTCTGAGAGCTGAGAACACGTCCCTAAAAACCACTCTGGAGCAGGAGAAAGCAACCCGGCTGAAGCTTGAGGGCGATCTATCCGCCCTGAACATGAACGACCTGAAGGCGAGAATAGCCAAAGAGGTCAACCTTCCAGAGAAGCTTATACCGCTCGTCCCTGGCAAGACGGAGGACGAACTCAGGGTAGGTATGAAAGCGTTGGCTGAATCCATCGGGCCAGGCCCGGCAATGGGTGCCGGCACAAATCCGGCAACTCCAACACCTCAGAGATTTAGCAAGCAGCAAGTTGAGAGGATGTCCCCGGAGGAGATCACCCAAAATTGGGCAACCATCGAAGCGCAGCTAAAGGATGGATCGCTCAATAAGGCAGGTTAAATAAATGTCCCTCAATAATTTCATAGCGCAGATATGGAGCGCCAAGCTCCTGGAGTCTCTGAAAAAGGCTCATGTCTATACTCAGTCCGGGGTCGTGAATACCGATTATCAGGGCGAGATAAGCGGCAAAGGCTCTGTGGTGAAGATAAACAGCTTTGGAAGCGTCACCATAAGAGATTATGTCAAGGGCACCCCTATCGAAGATCCCGAAGAACTTGATGATGCCCAAACAAGCCTTGAGATCACGCAGGCCAAATACTTCAACTTCAGCGTTGATGATGTGGACAAGGCGCAGCAGCAGCCCAAGGTTATGACTGCGGCAATGGGCCAGGCGAGCTATGATCTCTCTGACGTAACGGATACCTACATGGCCGGGCTGATGTATGCAGGCGTGGCGGCTGATAACAAGATCGGCACCGATGCCAGCGCCATAGTACCGAACGCCACAGCAGGCACCACCGCCTATGATTACCTGGTAGACCTGAGCACCAAGCTCAGTGAGGCGAGCTGCCCGAAGCAAGGCCGATGGGTTATCATCCCGCCCTGGTTTACTGCCCTTCTCGCTAAGGATGAGAGATTCACCAACATAAGCGCCTCTGGCAGCCCTGAAGCTCTCAGGAACGGCATAATCTCCAGGGTGGCAGGCTTCGATGTCCTGGAGTCCCTGAACGTCCCCACTGTGACCACAGACGGCGACGTAAACAGCAAGATCATAGCCGGTCACGGCATTGCTACATCCTTTGCTGAGCAGATCAACAAGGTTGAAGCATACCGCCCAGAGAAAGCGTTTGCGGATGCCGTGAAGGGATTACACCTCTACGGTGCAAAGGTGGTTAGGCCCTCATGCCTGGCTCTCCTGACTGCAAGGGCGGTGGCTTAAATGAGCCCCAAGTCCTTCCTCGCCTTCCTGATTATTATCCCTCTGCTCCTGAACGCTGGAGCCCTGGCAACCAGGACGGTCATAAGTGAAACTCAGGCGGTGGCCGATTCTTCCGCCCCTCATAATGCATGGGCCGCCCTGAGCAGCACCACGGGCCACTATCTGAACTACACTGTGGATGGAAAGCAAATACTGCTTGTAAACACCACAGCGGCAAGCACGCATGGAATCAACGTAACCGTTGAAAAGGGCTCCTTCTGGAGATCCAGCCTTGGAAATGCTACCTTTACCCTGGCAGTTAACAAGACCTACGTTCTCGGACCCTTTGAAAGCTCCAGGTTCAAGCAATCCAACGGGCAGATTTACGTTGACACAAACGCGACCCGTGGCCGTATCATAGCCATCAGACTGCCCTAAGGGGCACCTCTTTTTTAAGGGGTGATTTATACGACTGATTATATAACAGTCACAGAAGCGAATACCTATTTTACAACACGCCTTAACTCTTCCATTTGGACCAGTGCCACAGCCGGAGACAAGGCCAGCGCCATAAGGATGGCAACTCAGGCCATAAACAGCCTGCCTTTCAAGGGGCGGAAGTACGACCCCGACCAGGCAACCGCATTTCCCCGATACATCCCACGGGCAAGAGGCGGTTATTACCTGGCAGAAGAAGACGATTCAGGCAACCTTATCACGCCTCAGATCGTGAAAGATGCATGTGCCGAGGAATGCCTTGAGCTTTTGACCTCTGGCAATTCCAGCAGGCGAGCCCTGCAGAACGAAGGGGTAACGTCCTTCAGGATATTGGAGCTATCTGAGACCTTTGCAACACCCTCAGAAGTTCCCCGGCTAACTTCCTTTGTTGCTAGGCAGCTCCTAAAGCCCTTCCTGGCCGCTGGAGTGCCGATCCTATGAGCCTGATTGATAACTATCTCAACCAGGTAGCGCAAAAGAAGATCTCGACCCTATGGACGCTCTACAACGATCTGAGCGCGGCAACTCTGGTATTGACCGGCACGGCTCCGGCTGTGACGTTTAAGTGCAAGATTACCCTATCTGCCAGTGATACACATACCGATTGCGCGGGAACCGTCACGGTGAATGCCGAGACGCTCACATTTACAGCGGCAGCAACCAAGACCACGACCACCAACCTAACCGCCTTGCCCACCATCACCACAGCAAATATTGACTGCAACGTTAAGATAACGTGCATCGATACCGGAGGAGCTGACATCTACTCAGTTACCTATACGGACTTTGATTGCAGATGGGAAGATGTTCAGGTTGCTTATGTGAACTCCTCCGGGGTTTGGACTCAGAGCAATGCAAAAGTGATCGCAAAAGCCGCGTATGTGGTAAATGACACGATTCGCAAGTATGGCACGACGACCGAATATCCCATAAAAAAAGTGATGACAGGGCCTAACCTTTCAGGGACAGAAGAGTTTAGGGTATTCGTGCTATAAGCTTATATGCACGCATATTCTTTAGAAAGCTATGAAGTGCCCAAAATGCGGATCGGATATGAAAGAAGAAAAGAGCTATCCAGATGCACCGGGACGGTCCATTATCAAAAATCGCGGCACATGCCCGAAATGTGGCCATGTGCTTGATTTGGATACTGTGACTTATTTTGTAAACAGCAAGCAGTGAGGATTGAGATCATGCATGAGAAGTTAAACGAGCAGATAGAAGCAATGGATGAGAAAGTAGCCAAGATCGCTAATGCCTGCCTAGACAATATACAGAAGGCAATCGAACAAGATAAGAATATCAGCACGTTAGGTACCGAAGCCAACACGGCAAAAATAGTAGGCGAATCATTGAAAGCCTTGGCAGAAGGCTTAGAAAGCTATAGAATGATGACAAAAAACATAAAAATCGGCACTGTCCGGCAGCAATAATCTTCCAGCCCCTAAGTAATCACCGGCGGAAGGCCCTGCGATTTAGTCCATAAAGATGAGATTGAAGGCTGTAGGCCATGTGCAATGTGCTGGAATCCCGACTTTGATTACTCCCAATGTGATAATACCTAAGATAGAGGGATTCTAGAAAGACGATAACGGAGGGAAATTCGATGAAAATAATTGCCATATTAATGCTTGCCATGCTACTGTGCGCTGGAAATGCAGGAGCAGTTGAATTTAAGCTTGGAGAGTTCAATATTTCAATGAAGCCACCCGAAACAGTAGAACATATAAGCTATGCAAGCGACACATACGATGACTATGAGGTAAATACAGCAACATTCGAGACTCCACGCTTCATAGGCATCCTAAGTTATAAGGTGACTATCCTTAAGTCGTTATCTAAGCCTGTAGAGGAATTTAAGAGTACCCCGATATCCGGTTACTATGATTCCTTGTCAGATATAGAAATGGATGGTAAACCGGCTGTCATGATATTAGCCAATCAGTTCACGACGGTTGAATATGTGAAGGATGATAAGACTCTGATAACTCTGCAATTTAAACAAGCAGAAGGAACTGATAGCTCAAATTCAATCGCAGAGACCACGAAGAGCTTTAACGCAACGCGAACCTGAGGTTGAAGAGGAATCATGAAGAAAGTCATAATGGTTTTGGCGTCTCTGCTCATGGTGTCGATTGCAGGGATAAACGCGGCTGCTCCTACATCTGGTTCATCCGGCGATGACCGTACTTTCGATCAAATCATGACCAACTTAGAGAACGGTGCCAAGATACTCGATTTGACAATTGGCCGGGCTGCTGGAAGAGCAGAAAAACTCGGTCAACTAGATGTGAGCTATTCTAGAGAGAGCATTAGCAACTACAACAAGGTTCTGAAAACCATGTGCAATGAGTCGCGTTATAACGAACTTAAGATAAAGTACCCAGATGCTCGCCCCGCGACATCAGATGACTTGGTGAATGAATATGGAGACTATATCGGACCGGGTGCATCATATGATAGCAACGAATTCCTTCATAATGAGACCGTAGTAATGTATCTGATATGTGGCTTGGAAGCTGGAAGGGCAGAGGTAGTCGGACAAGTGTTTGAAGCGAATAATTATGGAAATGGAACCGAAAAAATAGACACTGCCACATTTGCCGGAACCATTACTCAATGCAACGAGGCCATTAGCGACTATAACAAGCTTCTAAAAACACATTGTGACGAATCTAATTATCGTTATGACGAGCTTAAGATAAAAGAATTCATAATTTAGGTCTACAGCTCCAAGCAATGCATATAAACCGCAAATCATCCTCTCTTTTTCGCTATCCTTTAAACCGCTAAACATGATTATAAGGATACTTTGGCAAAATGCCATAAATTCGTACGAATGAAAGCAAGAACTAGGTCCAAAAAACCGCTATTGGTAAAAGCAGTTACTCAGTAATTATATGCCCAAACCCGGACTCGAACCGGGGACATTCAGATCTTCAGTCTGACGCTCTCCCAACTGAGCTACTTGGGCGAAAGTGGGCCCGACGCGATTCGAACGCATGACCTCCGCCATGTCAAGGCGACGTCATAACCAGCTAGACCACGGGCCCGCAAGCAGATTCCCTATCGTGTTCTCGCAGATAAAGGCTTCGGTCTGGCGAGCCCGTCGCCCGCCAGCCTTCAGGAGCCTCTAGCTGTAGAATACCTCCTTGTGATACTCATTTAGCGATTTGATGGTTACCTGGTTCTTCTTGGCCTTGCGGATGGCATCCGCCGCCGCCTGCGCCGCCTGGATGGTGGTGATGTAGGGGACGTGATAGTCCACCGCGCTGCGCCTGATCTGGTAGCCGTCTTTCACGGACTGCTTTGTCGTCGGCGTGTTGATGATGAGCTTGACCTCGCCGCGTTTCATGTAATCAAGCACATTGGGGCTGCCGTTGAAGATCTTGTTCACCCGCTCCACGGCAATGCCGGATTTTTTGAGGTACTCGGCGGTGTTGTCTGTGGCGATGATCTTCAATCCCGCCTCGGAGAGCTTTTTGGCGGCCACGGCCACAGCGGCCTTATCGTCATCCTTGACGGAGATGAAGACCACTCCCTCCAAGGGCAGCGAATTGTCCGCAGAAAGCTCGGCTTTGAAGAATGCCAGGCCGAGGTTATAGTCCACGCCCATGACCTCGCCCGTGGACCGCATCTCCGGCCCCAGCAAGACATCTGCACCCGGCAGCTTATCGAAGGGCAGCAAAACCTCTTTGACCGAGACGTAGGGCGTCTTAGGCTCCTTGGTGAAGCCCTGCTCGCGCAAGGTTCTGCCCACCATCACATTGGCCGCGATCTTGGCCAGGGGCAGACCGACAGCTTTTGAGACGAAGGGTATTGTCCGGCTGGAGCGTGGGTTTGCCTCCAGAACATAAACCGTGCCGTCCTTGTAGGCCATCTGCATGTTCACAATGCCCAGGACGCCAAGGCCCAATGCAGTCTTTCGCACGTAATCCCGCACGACCTCCAGAACCACGCCGGGCAGCGTCTGAGGCGGAATCATGCAGGCGCTGTCGCCTGAGTGAATCCCGGCCTCTTCGATATGCTCCATGATGGCACCGATGAGAACATCCTTGCCGTCGCAGACCGCGTCCACATCGATCTCCACAGCGTTTTGCAGGAAATCGTCGATGAGCACGGGATGCTCGTGAGAAACGCGCACCGCCTCGCGCATGTAAACCTCAAGGCCCGCCTCGTCGTAGACGATCTCCATGGCGCGACCGCCCAGGACGTAAGAGGGGCGCACCAGCACGGGATAGCCGATCCTGGCAGCGACCACTTTTGCCTCTGCCGGAGAGTAGGCGATGCCGGCGCTCGGCTGGGGGATGTTCAGCTCCTGCATGAGCTTGTTGAACCGCTCTCTGTCCTCGGCCAGGTCAATGCTGTCCGGGCTGGTGCCGAGGATCCTGGTCTTCAGGCCGCGCCTGGCGATCTCCTTTTCCAGGGGAATGGCCAGGTTGATGGCCGTCTGGCCGCCGAACTGCACCAGAACGCCGTATGGCTTCTCCTTCTCGATGATGTTCATGACGTCTTCTAAAGTGACAGGCTCGAAGAAGAGCTTGTCCGAGGTATCATAATCTGTGGAGACCGTCTCAGGATTGTTGTTGACGATATGCGTTTCAATGCCAAGCTCTCGCAGTGCCATCACGGCATGGACGGTGCAGTAATCGAACTCAATGCCCTGGCCGATCCTGATGGGCCCCGATCCGAGGATGAGGACCTTCTTGTTGTCGGTGGGCAACAGCTCGCACTCCGTATCGTAGGATGAGTAATAGTAGGGCGTTGCCGCGGCAAACTCTGCCGCGCAGGTGTCCACCATCTTGTAGGTGGGAATTATGCCGAGCGAGAGACGCAGATCCGTAATCTCTTCTCTCGTCTTGCCGACAATATCGGCTATCTGCTCGTCCGTGAAGCCGGTGCGCTTGGCTTTCTGCAGCGTCTCCGGCGTCAGGCCCCTTCCAACCTCCTCTTCTACGGAGATGATATTCTCAATCCTGTAGAGGAAGTATAGTCCGATGCCCGTGATCTTGCAGATCTCTTCCGAGGTGATGCCGCGTTTCAGAGCCTGGTAGATGGCAAAGAGCCGGTCGTCCGTGGGGTTCTTCAGGAGGTCTAAGATCTCCTCGTCCGTCCAGGTGGTGTACTTTCCGGCATACCCGAAGTCCTTATCGATATCCAGGGAGCGCACCGCCTTCATGAGGGACTCCTCGTAGCTGCGCCCGATGGCCATGACCTCGCCTGTGGACTTCATGGCCGTGGTCAGGGTCTTGTCCGCCTTGACGAATTTGTCGAAGGGCCAGCGAGGGATCTTGGTCACAATGTAGTCCACCGTCGGCTCGAAGGATGCAGGCGTCTCCTTGGTCACATCGTTTCTGATCTCATCCAGCGTCATGCCGATGGCGATCTTGGCGGTAACGCGGGCTATCGGGTAGCCGGTGGCCTTCGAGGCCAGAGCGGAAGACCGGGAGACACGCGGGTTGACCTCGATGACGCGGTACTCTCCGTCCTTTACGGCAAACTGGATGTTGCAGCCGCCCTCGATTCCCAGAGCGCGAATGATATTGATGGCGGCGCTTCTCAGCATCTGAATCTCGCCATCGGAAAGGGTCTGGATGGGAGTTACCACGATCGATTCGCCGGTGTGAATGCCCATCGGGTCCATGTTCTCCATGTTGCAGATGGTGATGCAGGTGTTGTTCGAGTCCCTCATCACCTCGTACTCCAGCTCAATCCAGCCGCCCACGCTCTCTTCCAGCAAAACCTGGTGAATGCGGGAGCGCTTCAGCCCAAGCTCGCAGATCCTGAGCAGATCCTCGCGGGTTTTGGCGATGCCTCCGCCTGAACCGCCCAGGGTGTAAGCCGGGCGCACTACCAGGGGCAGACCCAGCTCTTCCATGACCTGCAATGCTTCTTCCATGGTGTTGACCGCCTTGCTCTTCGGCACGGGCTCTCCGACCCGCTGCATGGCCTTCTTGAAAAGGTCGCGGTCCTCGGCTTCCCGAATGGACTTGACGGAGGTTCCCAGAACCTCGACGTTATATTTCTCCAGGATGCCCATCTCGGCCAGCTCGCTGGTGATGTTCAGGCCGGTCTGGCCGCCGATGCCTGCGATGATGCCGTCCGGCCTCTCCCGCTCGATGATCTTGGCTATAATCTCCGGCACCAGCGGCTCGATGTAAACCCTTTCCGCCATGTCGGGATCGGTCATGATGGTGGCCGGATTGGAGTTGACCAGGACCACCTCGATTCCCTCCTCGCGCAGGGACTTGCAGGCCTGAGATCCGGAGAAATCAAATTCCGCCGCCTGACCAATCTGGATGGGTCCGGAGCCGATGAGCAGAACTTTGTGAATGTCGCTTCTTTTGGGCATTTCTAGCGCCTCCCGCAGATTGGTACTTTGCCTGACATCATGCGATGCATGGCGGAGAAGAACGGGTCTTCCGTACAGAGCGGTCCGGGGTGGGCCTCGGGGTGGTACTGGACCGCCATAATGTTCAGTTTTTCACTCTTTATTCCTTCCACGGTTCCGTCGTTGGCATTGACCTGGGTGATCTCCAGGCCCGTGCCCTCTTCCGAGCCCGGAACCACGGCGAAGTTGTGATTTTGCGATGTGATGTAGACGATCTTCTTCTCCAGGTCTTTCACGGGCTGGTTGCCTCCGTGGTGGCCGAACTTGAGCTTGAAGGTCCTGGCGCCCATAGCCAGGGAGATGATCTGGTGGCCGAGGCATATGCCGAAGACGGGGATCTGGCCCGCGTAATGCTTGACGGCATCGATGGCCTCATAGGCTCTCTCGGGATCGCCGGGGCCGTTGGAGACGAAGAGCGCCTCGGGATTGACGGCCTCGATATCCGACACCTTGGCATGAGCCTGCAGAACATAAATGTCAAATCCGCGAACGGACAGGCTCTTTAAAATATTTCTCTTGATGCCGAGATCGAGCACTGCGATCCTGGGACCGCTGCCTTTGATGTGGTAAGGCTCCTTGCAGGTTACGTCTCCCAGGAGGTCCAGCGTCGAAATATCCGGTTGCGACCTGGCCATCTGCACCACGTCCAAACCGCTAACATCCTCTTTCTCTCCCACCGCGATTGTTGCCCTCATCACGCCCTGTGTTCGCACCTTGAGGGTGAGCATGCGGGTGTCAATGCCGCAAAGTCCCGGTTTGCCCTCATCGATCAGGAATTTATTGAGCGTGCGCAAGGAGCGGTGATGTGTGGGCCGCTCCCAGTATTCCCTGCTGACCATGGCTTTGGGCCACATCCGGTCTGACTGGAAATCGTCGCCACTGACGCCGTAATTGCCCTGCAGAGGATAAGTGAACATCAACATCTGCCCGTGATAGGAAGGATCGGTCAAAGCTTCCTCATAGCCGGACATGATTGTGGTGAAGACCAGCTCCCCGGAGACAATGCCGGGCGCGCCAAAACCGGTACCTTGCACCCTCGTACCGTCTTCTAACCCTAAGACCCCAATCATAGTATCGGCAACACAAGAAGCTAAGTCACCTAAATACATTTCGATGAACGGAATTATGCTTCCGGCGATATGCAAAAAATGGCCGCTACAGACATCATCTTTTTTAAGCTTGAGGCCCCAATCGAGTGGCATGGAAGTTTCTGTTGAGATCATGCGCAGCTCCGACTTCAAGCAGGTTTACGCGATCGGGGCCATCGGAGGCCACAGCCCTTACGACTTTCGCATTGCCTTTTACAATGACTCGCCAAAGCCCGTTGCCGATGGCGGCAAGAGCGTGACGGTCATGGAGAGAAAGATCGAGACGGAGATCATCCTCTCGCCCCTGGCCGCCAAGGAGCTATGCAACTGGCTGGGAGAGCATATCAAAGATTATGAAAAGCTCTTCGGCGAGATCAAGAGGCCGGGAGCGGGGATGCAAGGACCGATCAACCCGATTAAGGCCAGCGAAGGCGCACCCATCCAGGGCTACATGTGAGGCATCATGAACACGAAAGAGAAGGTGATGCTGCACAAAGGCATGGACAGGGTCAAGCGCATGGAGTTTGAAGAGGCGCTGGAAGTATTCGATCGTCTCCTGGCAGTCAATTCTCAGATTCCCGAGGCATGGAACAATAAAGGCGTCGCGCTCTTCCGGCTTGGCCGCCCTGAAGAGGCCCTGGAGTGCTACAAGAAAACCCTCGCCATCGACCCGGATAACATGGATGCTTTGCGAAACACCGGCTTCGTTCTGCGTTGCCAGGGAAAGATGGAAGAGGCACTGCAAGCGTACGACACGGTCCTGCAAAAAGGCGGAGACGCCATCGATTTTGAGGCCACGGCAGGAGTGCTCATTTCCCTGGGAAGGCTGGAGGAAGCCATGAACTGCCTGTTCCTGGCAAAAGATATGATGTCTCTGGACCGCTTTGAAGAAGAGATCGGGATTCTGAAAGGAATGATATTGGAGAAGAACATGGAGAAGAATAACACTGCTCCAGAGCCTGGCCCCGGAGGCGAAAACGGAAGTAACGGATTGAATCCAAACAGCGAAGGAAAAGAATGACGGAAAAGAATAATACTGCAGGAGTGCAATATTAGTATCGAATATAATCAAACCGCTTGAACTTATTTAGTTTTGATTCTAACAGTCCCGGGGGGACGGGATATCACCAGGCCGCTGAAGGGCTTGGCCGGTGAAGCTCCTGCGGCAGCCGATAGTATGGATGGGGGATGATTAGGGTTGAAAGGCTTTATCATGATCAATGTCGAGCCGGGCGCGGAAAAGGCAGTCCATGATGCTTTGGCGGGCATCAAGGGAATTCGCGAGGTTGTGCCGGTCTACGGTGAGAGGGATTTCATTGCCATCGCCGATGTGGAGAGCATCTCCGACCTCAACCGGGCCGTCCTGGCGGCAAGAGAAGTCGCCGGTGTCACCTACACACAGACCATCCTCGGCATGGAGCTGAAATATTAGAGCAATTGATGCTATTAAAGTTGGATGAAGAGAGTCAAATGAAGAGAGCTTGATGAAGAGAATTTGGTGAAGAGCTGAATGAAAATCGTGCAAGATAATTCGTAAGCTTGGGGAATAACAGATCTGAAAATAGCTGGGATGCAATATTTCCGGGCATGATTTTGGCCATCTGGGGCCGCTTTATCTCAGCGTCTTTGTAGCCGTCCTCGGGTTCTCGCTGGTCGCGCCCATTTTTCCGCACTATGCCATGAGCCTTGGCGCATCCTACACGCTGCTGGGCATCATCGTCTCCATCTACGGTGCGGTGCAGTTGGTCAGCCAGGTCCCCATCGGTCGGCGTTCCGACCGCATGGGGAGAAAGAAGATTTTGCTTTTAGGGCTTCTCAGCTTTACCGTCATGCCGCTCCTTTACATCTATGCCACGGATGCTTACTCACTCCTGTTCATCAGGGCTTTCGGAGGCGTGGGGGCCTCGGCGGTCTGGCCGCTGGCTATGGCCCTCATCATCGATCAAGCCGGCGCTGCAAACAGAGGTGCAGCGATGGGCTGGTACAATGCCGCGTTCTTCTCGGCACTGGCTTTTGGTCCCCTGATCGGCGGAGCGCTCTACGACTCATTCGGAATGAGCGCGCCTTTCTATTTTTGGGCGCTCCTGGGAGCCGTCTCATTTGTAATCGTGTTTTTCCGCGTGCAAGAGCCGGAAAAGACTGAGGTTTTGCCGGAAAACGAATCACAAGCGGCATTGGAGCCGCTGATCAATCCCGGCTTTCTTCTCACATTTCTTGCCTGCTGTTCCGTGGTTTTGTGGGCGGGAATCGTGGGCGGCTTCAACTACACCATGCTGCCCGGCTACGCCTTGCGGCTGGGATTTTCGGCCACGGACGTCGGGCTGATCTACGCGGCTTACGGGGGCAGCACTGCGCTCTCGAACATCTACTTTGGACGCCAGGCCGATCGAGGAAGGCGAAAGCTGCTCATCTTCGCGGGCTGCCTGGTGGGGGCCGTCTCCTTCGCCGCGCTCTCCGTGGCCGCGAGCCTTACCCAGGTAGTCCTCCTCTTCGCAGGGATTGGAACGGGCATGGGCATGGGCACTCCGTCAGCAGCGGCGCTGATCTCTGAAGTCACTTGCACCTCTCGGCGCGGGGAGATCTACGGCATCTTCAACACCTCTCGCATGTCGGGCGTGGTGGTGGGGCCGCTGGTTGCCGGGCTTACCGCCGATGCCTACGGAGTGAACGGTGCGGTGGCGGCCTTCGTTGCCATAGCTGCGGCAGTGACGCTGCTTACTCTGGTGGTGCATGAACCGAAGACTGAATCGGAACTGGAATGCAATTTGTAGCGCAGGAAAACTGGATGTTGAACAACGACATCGAACTGAACTCGAAATCCGATCCTTGGCAAAGGCTGCTTTCGGCGTCATCGGATAGAAACAAATGAGATCCCCCAATGAGATCGACGACGAGGCCGATTACCGACAGCTTTTTTGCTCCGCTCCGCGCCTTTGACCTTGAGGATTAATAATGGCGGATGAGGACCAGGCAGTTTTGGAACGATATGTGCCTTTTTGCCCCAAATGCGGCAATGAGTGCGAGCATAAAGAACTCCGGCGGGCCCTGGATGCAGACAACTGGAAGAAGATTGTGATTGAGACCATCTACTACTGCAAGCGATGCGACAACTACTGGAGCGAAGGATTGGTAGAAAAGGGCTACAATGACCTTTAATGATCTACCTTTACTACAGCGACCGATTTCAAAATTATAACTTTGGGCCCGAGCATCCCTTCAATCCGGCTCGCCTGATGCTTACATTCAAGCTCATGGAGGAGTCGGGCCTGCTGGATGATGCCACGTGCCGGATCGAGCCCAGCCTTGCGTCCGAAGCGGATCTGCTCCACGTCCATACCCTCGACTATTTGGAGGCGGTCAAATCCGAGGAGCCCGACCTTGCCTTCGGCCTGGGCAGCAATGACACTCCTGTATTTCCCGGCATCTGCAATGCCTCTCGCCTCTTGGCCGGCGGCAGCATCGACGCTGCCAGGCGCATGACGGCAGAGGATTGCTCTGCGTTTAACATCGGCGGCGGGTTGCATCATGCCATGCCCACCCAGGCATCGGGATTTTGCGTCTTCGACGACCCGGCTCTGGCCATCTGCGTCCTGTTGGAAAAGTTTGAGCGGATTTTATACATCGACATCGACGGCCACCACGGCGACGGAGTGCAGCAGATCTTTTACGAAAACCCGTATGTACTCACCATCTCCATGCATGAATCGGGCGCGTACCTGTTTCCCGGCACGGGCTTCGTGGACGAGATCGGGGCCGGATTCGGGCTTGGTTATGCAGCGAACATTCCCATGCCCATGTACGCGGGAGACGACGAGTACCGCCATGCCTTCGAGGAGATCGTTCCCCGCCTCTTCGAGTGGTTCCGGCCCGATGCAGTGGTGGCGCAGCTCGGAGTCGACACTCATTATTCCGACCCACTCACCAGCCTGAACGTGACCATGACCGGGTACACTTACCTGGTCCGCCGCATCATCGAGCTGACGGATAAATATGCATCCGGCAGGCTCCTGGCTCTGGGCGGCGGCGGCTACAATATGGAGGTTGTGCCCGTGGCCTGGACCAGCGTCCTTCACCTCATGCGAGGCGAGGCCCTGCCGGAATATCTGCCGCCCTACTGGGTGGAGTTCTTCATGAATCTGGTGGGCAGAGAGCCACTGGAGCTTCCGGATATCGATATGAAGATAGGACCCGAGACCCGGAAGAGGATTACTGCAGAACTGTCCAACACTTTGCAGGGCCTGAAAGGCAAGCTGTCCGATGTTCATAAAATCTTTTAGCTTTGGCACCGGCCAATTACTGTGAATTTTTGGATGCCGGCACACCAAATTTTAGGATGCAATTCTGGTGATGCAATTCTGGTGATGCATTTTTGGAGATGCAATTTTGGGGATGCAATTATTGTGAATGATAAAACAAGATGCTGAGCAATTAATCAAGCAATAATCGGCGAAGGGCAAACAGCAAACACGAAAGGTTATATCTCACCCCTGCGACCTTTGGAGATGATGATTCTCCAAAAAGAGGGTGCCGTCTCCTTCGAGACCGACGGCGCTTTCTACAATCCCAAGATGCTGCTCAACCGGGATATCGGCGTGGCTGTGGCCAGAGCGCTTTCCCTCACAGAATATCTCGATGCCCTCTCCGCCAGCGGCATTCGCGGCATGAGAATGGCAAAGGAAGCAGGCATTCCCGCGGTCACATTGAACGATGTCAGCCCGGCTGCTTGTGATCTGATTTGCAGGAATCTGGAGAGAAATGAGCTATCCTGCGAGGTGGTCTGCAGCAATGCCAATGTCCTGCTCCATCAACGGCACTTTCAGACCGTGGATCTGGACCCCTTCGGCTCGCCCTCATCCTACCTTTCCGCGGCCAGCCGGTCCGCTCTTTCCTATCTTTTTATCACTGCCACCGACACGGCACCGCTGTGCGGCGCTCACTACTACAGCGGGGTGCGAAAGTACCTGGCGCGACCGCTCTGCACCGACTATCACCGGGAGATGGGAGGGCGCATCCTGCTCGGCCTGGCCGCCCGGGAGCTGGCGCGCCTGGACAAGGCCATGCAGCCGCTGCTCACTCACGTCACCGACCACTACGTGCGCACCTACCTGCGCCTGACCAAGAGCGCGAAGGCGGCGGACAAGTGCCTGGAAAGCATGGGCTATGTGGAGCACTGCCCGGCCTGCGGCAGTTTTGCCCTCCTGTACGAGCCCCGTCCGAAAGGCTCGTGCGAACACTGTCATGGCAAGACCATTCTGGCCGGTCCCCTGTGGCTTGGCAAGATCCAGGACGCCGAGGTCATTCATCGCGCCAGGACCGAGCTGGTGAGCAGCGAGCGGGCCGGCAAGCTTCTGAAAAATTGCGAGTGCGAGGTGGATGTGCCCATGTACTACGATCATCATAGTATCTGCGAGAGACTGAATATTACTCCCGGCAGAGTAGATAAGGTCATAGAAGCCTTGACCTCGTCGGGCTACAAGGCCTCCCGCACTCATTTTTGCGGCCTTGCCATCAAAACCGATGCGCCTCTCCGCTCCGTGGAAGAGGCCGTAAAAACTGCCTAATATCTTTCAAATTTTAAAAAAGCTGGACGACTTTTGGAACCTAAAACTTAATAAAGGAGAAGAGACGTAATAGTGATAGCTGCATTATGATAGGATAGTGCAGGAATTCGCGGCACGAGGTGACGTTTATTACCCCCTTCATTGCTACTCCCTTTCGCATCTCGTGCCATCCCTTCTAACAATTAACCGGATTTTGTTATAGCTTTTCTTCCCTGCCTGGAGCACATTGCCGGGTCCGACCTATCAATTTCTTATCTGCTTTATACCGGATTGGATCGGTCACGGCTCTTACGGCTTACTTTGCAGGCAAGGGCTGCGCAAGGGCTGCGGCACTGTTTCCGCCTTCATCGCCACTCACCCTCCGCTTTATGTCCTGCTTTCCGGATTGATGCAGCGGCTTGTGCTCGGCGCAAAACTGTGAAATAATCGTTAGACCAACTGTCCTGCTATGAAGATTGCATTGCTTGGTGGAACCGGCGACATCGGCACGGGATTTGCCGTGCGCTGGGCGGCGAATCACGAGATCATCATCGGCTCGAGGAAGGCGGACAAGGCCAAGGAGGCTGCGACAGCCGTCATGCAAACGCTGGAGGGAAAGGGCAATGTCTGGGGCACGGATAACGGCAGTGCCGTGGCCGCGGCAGACGTGGTGGTGCTCTGCGTGCCTTACGAGCATCTTGTTTCAGTAACTTCGGATCTGCTGGCATCCTATTCAAATCAACTGGTCATCTCGCCGGTGGTGCCCATGAGCTACAACGGCAAGTTCTTCCAGTTCGTGCCGCCAAAGGAAGGCAGCGCAGCCATGCAGATTCGCTCGCTTCTTCCCGAGGGAATAAAGATCGTTTCGGCTTTTCACACCATCTGCGCCGCCGCCCTGCAAGCCAAGGACCGCGAGCTGAAGGCGGATGCATTTTTGTGCACCGATGACCCGGAGGCTCTGGAGACCGTAAGCCGCCTGGCTCTGGAGATCAAGAGCTTAAGGCCGCTGAATGCCGGTCCCCTGGCAGTCTCGGCCATAGTGGAGAGCCTGACTCCGATGCTGCTCAACGTGGCTCGCAAGAACAAGATCAAGGACGCAGGAATCAAGATCGTCTCCGAACGGTGAAGCCGACTCCGTCAACTCTTTTTCGCCAAAATCTTCTGCAAGATTATTCTCCAGAATTAAAAAAATATTATCTTTTAAAAAAAAAAGGTTTTCGGACCTTATTCCCGGTTCAGTTGTTTTTTTATTAATATCTTTTAAATTATTCCCTTCAGCAGCTCTGAGGGATTTACCAGTCCCATCCTCTGCCAGATGAGGTAGATGCCGATGAACGTCCCGGCCATGGCACCCAGGTTGGCCAGGGATGCAACCAGAATGACCTTGAAGAGCCGGTTCTTCATCATCTCATCGAAGCTGTTGGCCTGGGCCAGTTTCTTCAGGTCCGAAACGGTGGGCTTCTGCTTCCATGCCTCCACCATTCCTGCAAACCAGCCTGCGGCCACAAAGGGGTTGAGGGTAGTCATCCAGGCCACCATCAGTGCCGTCAGAGCGGAGAGCGGATGGCCCCGCGCCAGGACCACGCCCAGAGCAGATAAGCCTCCTGTGACGATGAACCAGATTCCGAAGGCGAGAAGGATATTCTGGCTGGACTGGGCCTTGAGAATCACAAGGCCGATGGTGGCAAGGATGAGCAGAGATACGCCAATTCCAAATACTTTCGCGAATGTGATCTTATGAGAGGACGGCTTCTCGTTCAGGCTCTCCAGGGCGGGAATAGATTCAGGATGAGCCAGATGCTTGAGGATGCCCTCTCTGTGGCCTGCGCCAACCACGGCCAGGACGCGGCCCTGCTTGGAGAGCAGATGCAGATTTCGTGCCAGATAGGCATCGCGCTCATCAACCAGGACATTGGCCGCCGCCGGAGAGATCTTGCGAAACTCTGAGATCATCTGAGAGACGACATCCTGCTCCGTGATGCTATCGATGTCGATCTCCTCTTCGCCCCAGCCGAAAGCCGCCGGTATGAGCGATCCGATCAGCCTGACCTTGTCCAGGAATCCCATGGCCGACCAGAAGCGCTGGATGGTTATGCCCACGTCTCTGTCCACCAGGGCCACGCGTGCGCCGGCCCTTTTGGCGGCTTCGATGGCGGCCAGCATCTCGGAACCGGGCTTGACGCCCATCTCGTCGCCGATCTTCTTTTGAATATAAGCCAGGAACCACTGCACCAGGAAGAAATACAGCTTTCCGCCGCTCAACAGCTCGCTGATCTTGATCTCCTTCTCTTCCTCCTGGCCGGTCAGGGATCTGTAGCGAGCCGGGCACAGCTCCACGGCCACGATATCCGGTTTCTTCTCCTCGATGGCCGAAATTACTTCCTGGACGCTTTTTTCTGAGACGTGGGCCGTTCCGACAATGATTATCTCATGTGCCTGGGCATCAGCGCCCCCATCCTGCGGCGCAGTCAGATCCACTATCTGGCAGGGAAGAGCTGCGTCTTCTTTCTTGACTTCTGCATTCTCCAAATCTATTACCTCTTAAAATCCCCGCCCTGTGGAAAGTTCAATGGCTCTGACCAGGTCTTCTCTTGAAACAATGCCCGCAAGCTTTCCTTCGTCAATCACCGGCAGCCTGCGGATGCCAATCTCGTTCATCATCTTCATGGCCATTGCAGCCTCCTCTTTTGGTGCGATCACATATAACTTTCTTGTCATCACCTGTTCGACTCTGGTCTTCGACCGCTCCTCATCAGGAACATTCTGCAGGTCGGCGATGGTGACGATCCCTTCCAGCTTTTCGCCGTTCATCACCGGATAGCCCCGGTGCTTCTGCTGGAACATCAGCTCTTTCAGCTCCTGTAGCGTCATGTCGGGCTTGACGGTTTGCACCTGATGGGACATGATATCTTTTACCAAAATTCCTTCCAGACTGATGTTGATGGCCGTGGCTTTCTCCTCTTCCGACGCGCCCATATAGACGAAGAACGCCACAAATAGCAGGAGAAAGTTGAAGGAGAACAGACCTACCACCAGCATCAGTATGGCAAACATCTTTCCCACGCTCGCAGCGGTCCGGGTGGCTGTGATGTAGGGCATGCGCGTGGCAAACCAGGCACGCAGCAAGCGGCCACCATCCATGGGAAAAGCGGGAAGGAGGTTGAAGGCCATGAGAATCAGATTCATGACTCCGAGCGTCCAGAGCATGATGGCAAAGGGGTTCCGGTCATCCGGCACGGAGGCAATGTTGGCCAAAACCACGCATACAAGGCCGATAACGCCGCTGACCGCAGGCCCGGCAAAGGCCATCTTCAGTTCGAGCCCCGGATTCCTGGGAATCTCCTCCATCGCCGCCACGCCGCCGAAGAAGTAAAGAGTAATGCTTTTGATGGCAATTCCGCTCTTGCGGGCCACGTAAGAGTGTCCCAGCTCGTGCAGCCCCACGCAGACAAAGAGCAGCAATGCAAAACCCAGCGAAAAGACCCATTTGATGCCTTCCGGCTCCACTCCCGCAAAGCCGTAAGTCCTCCCGAAGATCGGAGCGCTGAAGGTGGCAAAGGCCCAGGCCACATAAAGGACCACTACCAGAAAAGACCAATGCAGCCAAACAGGTATGCCCATGATCTTTCCAAGGCCTAGAGAAAAATTCATAGATAGCCTTTGATCACCAACATTAATAGATCTTTTGACAACTTCAACTCTCCAAAAATCCATCAGATGCTAAAATACTAACTTCTATCTTGACTTAAGCGAGCGGGTAGGAGAGTGGGGGTTCAGTGTGGATTTCAAAAACTAGAATTACCCGCTCGAATTAAAAGAGTGGTGGTAAAGATATAAATATTTCCCCTGAACATGCCCCATGTGCTAAATATATTATAAATTTCTGCCCCGGCTCGATCTTTTTTGGGCCTATCCGCTCTCGTTATTGCGATAAGCATCCACCAGATACTTCACCTGAGCGCTGTGCTCTGCCATCGAGGCTGCTGTGTACGCCTCGACCAGACTCTTGCCTGCGGCAAAGACGCCGTGACCGCGAGCGATACACGCTTTGTGGGATACCAGAGCCGCCGACGCATTCCTTGCCAGCTCCTCCGTCCCGAAATGCCCTTCCACAATCGGCATATCTCCCAGAAAGAGTATCCCTTCGCTGTCAATCGGCTTTACGACTGCGTTTTCCAATAGCGACATGCTCACCGCGAAGGGAGAATGAGTATGGATGATGGCCTTTGCGGCGGTGCTCCGGTAAACCATTCGATGCACACAAGTCTCGCTGCTGGCGATCCTGTCCAGAATGCAGGGGCCGTTCAAATCCACTTCCACTATCTGACCCGTCTCCAGTTCATCCAGCATGGTGCCGGTGCAACTGATGACTATTTTTGAGCCATAGAGCGCGCTGATATTTCCAAACCTGGATGATGTCAGGCCGGAGGATACCAGCTTCTTGCCGAACCGGGCAATTTCCTTTGCAATTGCCTGCAGATCTTGCGAATCCTGCATAGTGTCCTGCTTTTGCATAATGTCCTGCTTTTTGTCCTGCCTTTTAAAGACATACCAGCCTCATGTCTTTTCTCGAAGATGGAAAGGGACCGCCTTCATTTCCACCTCCCCGAATTTTCCCTGCAGCTTTACCTGCACCTGATAGTCGCCCGGCGTCCAGAAGCTAGTCTCCCAGCGGGAGGAGTAGATGCTGTTGCCGTCAAAGTCCTCCATGGGGATCTCCAGCGTTCTGTCCGGCCCGATGATGTCGGCGTTCAACGCTTCAACGTCACCATCGGCCCGCGCCTCAATCATGACCGGCTCGCCCACAACTGCATCATTGCGGTTCAGCTCCACGCCCAGGAGCGACGGGGCGGAGAGCGACTCCGGCATGACCTGAACGCCTTCCAAGGCCCGGGACAGGTTCATGGCACCATAGCCGTAAATGTAATCCGGTCCCGACTGGCCCAGGTCGTCCGCCGTCTTGAGCAGCATTCTCTTGATATCCGTGGGCTTTAAGCTCGGATCGGCTTCCAGCAGGATGGACGAGGCTCCTGAGACCTGAGGAACAGCCATTGAGGTGCCGCTCATGGAGCTTTGGCCGTCTTTGGAACCGGCCAGAGCCGAGACCACGTCCACGCCCAGCGTTACCAGATCAGGTTTGATGGTGCCGTCCGCGGACGGACCGCGAGAGGACAATTCAAAGATCGAGCCCTTGCTGTCGACGGCTCCCACGGTAATCACCTTATCCGCGTCTCCCGGAATGACGATGGACTTGGATGAAGGCCCGGAGTTCCCGGCAGCCACGCACATAACTATTCCCTTGTCGACCATGTTGTTGCAGGCCTCATCAAGCAAAGACGATCCGTCGGAAGGGCTCTCGCCGCCCACGCTAAAAGATATCACCTTGATTCCATAGCGATCCTTGTTCTCCAGGCACCAGTCCAGGGCTTTTAGCGCATCCGACAAATAGCATGCCCCGTCCCTGTCCATGACCTTCACCACCAGCAGCTCTGCTCCCGGTGCCACGCCGATCCCTTCGCTTCCGGCGATGAGGCTGGCGCAGTGGGTCCCGTGCCCGTTGTCATCATAGGCGCTGTTCTGGTTGTTTACGAAGTCCTTGAATGCCACGATTTTGCCCGCCAGCGCCACATGATCCGGATCGGCTCCGGTGTCGATGAGGGCGATGGTCACTCCTTTTCCCGTGATGCTCTTCTCTTTTCTCGGGTCGTCGACGGTGATATGCGATGAGGTGGTTGAAGATATTGAGGCGGATGGGGAGGATGACAATGAGGGCGATGCGCATGAGGATAACGATTCTGATGATTCTGATGATACTGATGTCTGTGAAGACGGTGCGCTTGAGGACAATGATTCCGATGATGATGACTGGGATGACGGTGCATACGAGGACAACGATTCTGATGATGTTGATGACTGGGATGACGGTGCAGATGAGGATGAGGGGCCTGAGGTGGAACTCTCGACCGATGCACCCAGAACCTTCAGCTTCTGGTCCTTATAAACGCCTTTGACTCCCTTGATCTTGGCCAGCTCTTCCAGGTTGTCGCCGGAGACGGTCATGGCGCTGCCCGGCAGAATTTTGAATGTCTCCTCCTCTTTGGCAGGAGCGGAATTGCTCAGGTTTCCGTCATGCAGGACGATAACCCGCACATCCTTCTTCCCCTGTTTTTCCAGGCTGTCCTCAATGCCGTTGCCGTTGAGGTCGTTGGGATCACGAATGGTTAGCGTCCCCGATTCGTCTTTGGCGGCATTTCCGGCCTTGTCTATGGCAACTACCGTCACACTATAGGTGCCCGGTGCAAGGTTGGACCCGCAATAGCCGGTGAACCTGTTGTTTCGGTCCAGGTCCAGCATGAGGTTCATGCGGCTGCCCACGTCGGCATAGACCATCTCGATCCCGGCGGAATCGTAAACAAAGGCATTGATCTCGCTGCGGGGGTCGCCGACCTTGAGAGAAGTCGGGGTCACGGAGACGGCATAAATCACAGGCGGCGTGCCGTCATTCGCATTCGGCTTGAAATAGTTATTATACTCTTTCTGAAACCAGATGGTTGCTTTGTTGTCCAGGGGATCGGCAGGAGAGATAGCAACGGCAGAGCTAACTAAAGCGGCCAGCAAAAACAAATAAATGATTGAACTGGAGTTCACATTTACTCCAGTTATTACTTTCCAAGGTTCTTATATTTGCTGGTGCTGCTTACCTGTATTTCCAGCGCATCGGCAAAGGTTTTGGTAACCTCTCCGGTTGCGGCCACTATATCGACGCTGTAGACTCCGGCGGCAACATTGGCATTCCAGATTCCGGCAAATTGGTCACCTGTGACACGCTTCATAATGACGCTGGAAACCTGGGCCCCGGCCTCGCTCTTGATCACCGCCGAGACCTTGAAGCCGCTGTCGGCAGAGCTTTTCTGGGTTTGGCCCTTGGAACCTATCTGGACCACGCCGTTCGTATCGCTGAGGTCGGCATATCCCTGAGGCGATCCGAATCCGCAGGTGGCGCACCCTTTAACCGTCAGCACGGTCTCATTTCCCGTCTTGGTGGGAGCAGCGCTGACCGCATCGGTATTGGTATTCTTTTTTTCCTCCTCAAAGATGGCGGTAATTTGTACCACATCGCCTGTATTCGCCGGGTTTGGAGACGCTTTTACTTCATGAAGATCAAAACCAAGTTTTGGCTGGCTCGCCTGCCAGTCCTGCCAGGAGTATATTCTGGCATCGTATCCCATGCGGTCGAGCACGAACCAGACCATAGAAGCCTTGACGCCGGTATTGGTGTAGATCACGACCGGCCTGTCTTTGCTCAAGGAAGAGAAGAGATCTGCCAGTCCCGCCTCATCTTTGATCTTCTTGCCGCTGAGAACCGAGTCATAGGGAATATTCGCGGCTCCCGGGATTGCTCCGGCATTAAATTCCTCCGCGGTTCTGGCATCAACGATCTGCGCCTCGCCGCTCTGCACATACTCGTAAGTTGCCATGAGATTGGATTTTACCGTGGCGTTGTAGGTTGTTTTGGGGAGCTGCCGGGGCTCTGCAACGGTGGGCTCTTTTGCCGCCACCCAATCATCGATGCCGCCGTCGAGCATCTTGACATTGTTGTGGCCGAGGTACTTCATCATCCAATAAACGTATGTGGCTGCAGACGGCCCGCCGCCGCAGGGCTGGCATTCGCCGTAAATGAGCACGTTATCGTTCTCGGATATTCCCGCGTCCCCCAGCACCTGGGCCATCTCGGAGACCGGCTTCAGCGCGCCGCCCTCTTTGAGAAATTTGGTGTAGGGAATGTTGACGGAACCCGGAATGTACTCCGTGGAGTTGGGGCTGATATCCAGAATGATTCCGAAGCTTTCGACCTGATCAAGAGGAACCAGAACTGCTGCAAAACCTTCGCTCCTCTCAGGCGACGCGGCCTTATCGGCAATGGTTTTCTGAGCGTTTTCAGCAGCGGTCTTCTGGGTTTCGCTTGCCGCCTCTGCCGTCTCTACCGATGCGGTCGATTCACTGCTCTTGGTATTCAGGCTGGCCGCATTCTGGCGCGATACTTTCGGATTTACGAGCCCGCCGGTAGTACTGAGCGTAGGGGCTGCACTGGTTGTATTTCCGCTCATGAATGCCGCCCATTCGTTGTTCAGAACCTCCTGCTGATTGCCCGATGAGCAGGCCGCACATTCTGCACTTGCGCTAGAGGTCGCAGCTATGGCCACTGCGATTAATAGCAATATGCTGCTAACCGTTTTAATCATTCTCATGAATTCTCCTCAAAGGTTTGTTTTGCAGAGATTGAATTCTCCAAGCACTGATTTCTTCAAAGATTAATTTTCTCAAGACCGCTCACGTTGCTGTTTCATTTTCCTGGGAGCTTCGCATCCTTTCGTTATACACCCAATCCTCATAGGAATATAGTTTGGCATCATAGCCTAAAAGCTCCAGCGCAAACCAGGCAACCGATCCCTTGGTAGGCTGCGCTGTGAAGACTGCAACGGGTCGATTCTTGTCAAGGACCGCAAAGACCCTTTGCAGCTTTGCCTCATCTGCTATTTTGCCGTCGCTTATGATGCTGCTGTATGGGATATTGATTGCCCCCGGAATCGTGCCCGCCCCGAATTCCTGAACGGATCTGGCATCCACAATCTGCGCCGCGCCGCTCTTGACCCAGTCGTAAGTGGCGATGAATCCGTCCGTGAAAACGGCGCTATAGTTTGTGGGCGGCCTCGTGATAGTATCGTTATCGGTGTCTTTGCCAGCCGCAATCCAATCCTGCACCGTACCGTCCAGCACCCGAACATTCTCGTGTCCCAGACACTTCATCATCCAGTAGACGAGCGTGGCCGGGGCGGGGCCGCCGCCGCAGGGCATGCACTCGCCGTAGATCACGACATGGTCATCTGGCGAAATTCCTGCGTTCCCGAGGGTCTGGCATATATCGTTCATCGACAACAGGTTTCCGCTATGCAGGAATTGCACATAGGATACCGCCGTTGAGTTTTTAATATGCACTGTCGCATTCTCGCTGATATCCAGCAGAACGTCGCTGCTTGAGACCTCACCGATCGACGATAGCATCCTTCCGGCAGTCTCGCTCCGGGCTGCGGTCAGGTTTCGGGTTGAAGATTCTTCCAGGTTCCGGCTAACGTTTGCGGACTCGTTTGCAGAATTCTTTTTGAAATTGCTTTCTAAATCGTTTTCAGACTTATTTGAAGCATCTGCCGTTGTGCCGGTCGTCTCTTGCCCATCTTCCGTCTCGGTTATTTCGGCACTCTTTTTGGCAACGCTGTTGCCGCGGTTATTCTTATTATCTTCAAGACTGCCCGCGGTCTGATTCCATTCGGATGCCCTGGAGCCTTGTGCGCTGCTGTAGGATTCAATTGTCGAATAGACCAGCTTCGTGCTTCCCATCTGGTCGAATGCCCTATCGCTCGACCAGGTTGAGTCGTCGGAACATATGCTCTGGCCGCATATGCCCATGATGATCAGCAGTACTGATACAGCCGATGCTATTGATCCCACTCCCGTCGAATATCCAGCAAATGCCATTATATCTTCCTATTGATTTGCTTTGTGAAACGATCTTTACGAAGAGAAGCCTCCTCTTGAACCGACCGTGACCACTCCTAACGACTCTTGCAGCTCGAATCCTCGCGCATTTTTGGCCGTCAGGATTATCTCGTATTTTCCGGGGTCGAGGAGGGCGGTGGAGAAGCTGCCCTGATAGTAGTCTCCCGACTGGACAAGTCTGGCATAGCCTTCCGCTTCCTTTCCCGAATGGTAGGCGCGAGCTGTAACTTGAGATAGAGTGTACCTGGATTGCAGCTTTGCTTTTATGGAAATGCTGTCACCCACTCGAAGGCTCGTCGGGGACATGCTCTTTTCGATGATACTGATCTCCTTGACCTGATTGCCCATGATGGGATATTCGTCCTTGGACGAGTCGCTTATCACATAGGGCTGGTCGCCGATTCCGTCCTTTCCCGCAGCATCCTGTCCAACTCCTTGCATCTCATCCTTTCCCTGGTAGTCGCTCCAGAGGTTTCCGCCTTTGGGATAGGGTGCATACCATGAATTTTGGCCCCTGTTCTCGGCCTGAACCGAATTGTCGGAGATGCGGTTGCCATAGAACTTGTTGCCGCTCGATTCCACGAATATGCCGGTCTGACTGCCGGAGATATTGTTGTAGATAATTATATTCTTATCGGAGTTGCTCTGGATTTGCAGCCCATAGCGACCGTTATCGAATATCCGGTTTCCGTCGATGGTATTTTGACCCGATTCCATGAAGGTTATGCCTGCCACTACGTTGTTTTGCACGGTGTTGTTGCGGATGATGTTGCCCGTGCAACCGAGGCGCAGGTCCAGCCCGGAGTTGGTGTTCTTCGACATATCGTTGAACTCAATCAGATTGTTGGCGCAGTCCGTGAACATGTACAGGCCGTACATATTTGCCTGCAAAACGTTGCCCCGGATGGTGTTGTTGCTGCAGGATGGGAATAGGTTGATGCCGTAAGCGCCGTTGCCGTAAGCTGAATTGTTCGCGATGAGGTTGTCGTTGGAGTTGGAGAGGTAAATTCCATACCAGCCCTCGCCCACGATCCCATTGTAGCTGGCATTGTTTCCCGTGACCGTATTGCCGTCGGAGTAGAGCAGGGCTATGCCCGGCTGGGTGCAGTATAGGACGGTGTTGTCGGCAATAAGACATCCAGTGACGCTGTTGAGCTTTATTCCGTAAAAGCCGTCCCGGACCAGGAAGCCGCGAATCTCTACGTTGTCGGCCCCTACGGCAACGCAAGCCTCTCTGCTATCCGCTCGGATGGTGGAGCCGTTGCCAACCAGTTTTATGCTCTTTTCAATGGATACCTTATCGTAGACTCCCGGTGCAACCAGCAGAGTGTCGCCGGGGGAAGCTGCATTGATTGCAGCCTGCAAGTTCGAACTCACCTGTATCGTGGCACCGTCTGCGGCGGCGGCTGTCAGCAGCACCAGACAGGCAATGCAAAAGGCTATAATTCTCAAGCGACCACCAGGATCAAGAGCAGTCGCGATGTTAATAAAGCTAACGTATATCATTATTCTGCATAGTCGATGCTGGACAATCCCCGGATAACACGGTCCCGGCAACGTATTCTCTCCGAGGGTGAGCGTCATCCCGGTACCAGGAATTGCCTATATTAGTCATATATGAACGTAAGTCTTTTTATTATCCGAGAATAGTATTTCATTGGAGGATTTGACCAATGAGATATTTGTATGCAATTACCGGATTATTGCTGCTGCTGGCGGCAACTGCCGCAGCGGGCAGCTTCAAGGCAAATATGGATGTTGATATCTATGTAGATGCGAATAACGCCAGCGAGAACTTTGCCGACAGCGACACCCTTTGGGCGATTTCTGAGGACGGCAAGTCCGCAAAGGAGGTTTACCTGAGCTTTGTAAATCTCTTCGGCTCGCAGAGTGTCTTCAAGCCCGAGCAGCTCAAGTCCGCTACCCTGACACTGGATGTCTCCAAGGTAGAGAATCCCGGCGAGATCAAGGCATATTTGGTGCACGGTGCGACGCTGGGCACGGCAACCTGGAGCGACAAACCAGAGTACAGCAGCAATGTATCCGCCTCGGTCGATGTGGAGAAGGAAGGAAGCTACACGATTGATGTCACACCTCTGATCAAGAAGGCTGTGGAAATCTGCACGGAAGGATGCCCATACTCCATCGCCCTGGTAGCTCAGGACGGCGCGTCGGTAGGTATCACCTCTGCCAAGGCTTCCGCCGAGAAGAAGCCGGTCCTGGAATACGAGAATTCCGACTAGATCTCGGATAGCAAAATTTAATAAAATAAAATAGATAGCTAATCCCGATCGGGAAAACAGCGAGACTATGGCGGATTGGGCGGCAGGAAGGCTGCGTATAAATCCAATTCCATAAGTCCCGCCGTTCACCCGTGTTTAGTTTTCTTTTTATACCACTTCCATCATTGAAGTGGCTGATGCGCCAAGGCAGATCTTATGCGGTTCCCATTGTGCTCTTATTTCTTTTGGGGCTCTATCTGCTGTTCTTGAATGGCGGCGCGTCGGCTGCCGGCGGAGTATCCGACAAGAACGCCGTCGAGGTCATCATCATTGAGACGCCGGGATGCACAAAATGCGCCGCGATGGAGAGAACGCTCGGGCAGATCAACGAGGACGTTCCTCTGAACATAACCAAGTATTACTATTACACGGATGAAGGCCACCGCCTCATCAAAGAGCGGAATGCCAAGGACGTTCCTGCAGCCATCATCGGTTCTCATGTGATCAACTACAAGGATTACAATGGAGACAATGCCAAGCTTGAGCGCCTGGTTCGAGAGGCCCTGGCGGACAATACCACCGTTGAGAATGCCTCTATCTCCCTGACCGGCAATAGAAGTGCAAATAGTTCAAACCTGAGCGGCATTGAAAACGGTCCGGCTCCGGCTCTGAACTTGCAGGAGTTCTCTCTTTACACGGTCTCTGCGGTCCTGGGGGCGGGGCTGGTGGCGGGCTTCAACCCCTGCCTGCTCGGCATCCTGGTCTTTCTGGCGGCGTCGGTGCTCTCCTCATCGGGCCGCAAGCGCGAGCTGGTGATGATGGTGGTGTTCTTCTCACTTGGCATCTTCACCATGTATTTCCTCTTCGGCCTGGGTATGCAAAGGTTGTTGCAGGCGGATGCAGTGGCCGGGATCTTCCGATATGTCCTGACCGCATTTCTCTTGATCGCGGGTCTCTCTCAAGTCTTGGATGCGGTTCGTCTGAACCGGGGAAAACCCTCGCTCTTCCGCACGGACTGGGCTCTCAAGTATTTCCGGGCCGGTGTGGACAAGGGCCGTCTCAGTTCCTATTTCCTGCTGGGGGCGCTCTTCTCCCTGGTCAAGGCTCCGTGCGTTGGTGCCATCTACCTCGCGATCCTGGACCTTCTCTCCACCCAGAGCTACCTGGCAGGTGTAGCATACCTGTTCTTCTTCAACCTGGGAGTCATTCTGCCCATCATAGTCCTGGGCGGCTTCATGGCCCTGGGGATGAGTCCTGAGCAGGTGGACGCATTCCGCAAGGACCACCGGGTGGGCATGAGGCTGGCTACGGGCCTGGCCTTGATCGCGCTCGCGCCGCTCATCTACTGGCAGTGGATCTAGGCCGCATAAATCATTGTGGAGAAAGGATTAATAGAGAGATGTTTCACCTATTTCTGAGGTGTAACTATTGTTTTTAGTAGGTGAGGCTCTCATCGGGAGAGAGCCTGAGATAGCTCATATCGATCTGATCATAGGAGAGAAGGATGGGCCGGTAGGAGCGGCTTTTGCTTCCGGGCTGACCCAGCTTTCGGCGGGACATACTCCCCTCCTGGGTGTCATAAGGCCGAATCTTCCTCCCAAGCCCTCCACTCTCATCGTGCCCAAGGTCACGGTCAAGAACATGGATCAGGCTGCCCAGATCTTCGGACCGGCCCAGATGGCCGTGGCCAAGGCGGTAGCGGACAGTGTGGCCGAGGGAGTAATTCCCAAAGACAAGGTGGAAGAGCTGGTAATAATCGTATCCGTCTTCATCCATCCCCAGGCCAAGGACTACGATGCCATCTACCGCTACAACTACGGTGCTACAAAGCTGGCGCTGCAGCGGGCCATGGTCGGATTCCCGGACATCGAGAAGGTGCTCTACGAGAAGGACAGGTCCACTCATCCCATCATGGGCTTCCGCGTCACGCGCCTGTGGGACCCGCCCTATTTGCAGGTGGCCTTCGATCTGGTGGACGTGGCCGAGGTGCGCCGCGTGCTCACGGCTCTGCCTGAGAGCGACCACATTCTGATAGAGGTGGGAACGCCGCTGGTCAAGATGCTGGGCATAAACGTGGTCAAGGAGATCAGGGCCATTCGGCCCGGCGCGTTCGTCATCCTGGATCTCAAGACCCTGGATACCGGAAACCTGGAGGTGCGGCTGGCTGCAGACTCCACCGCCGACGCCGTGGTAATCTCCGGCCTCGCGCCCAAGTCGACCCTGGAACTGTCCATCAACGAGGCCAGGAAGACGGGCATCTATTCCATCATCGATATGCTCAATGTGCCGGACCCGCTGGCGGTTTTGAAGAGCCTGGATGTCCTGCCCGATGTGGTTGAGCTGCATCGCGCCATCGATAACGAAAAGAGCGCCCACGCCTGGCAGAACATTCGCGAGATTCAGGGCCTGGCCAAGGATGGCCGCAAGCTTCTCGTGGCTGTGGCCGGCGGCATTCGCGTGGACACCGAGGCGGCAGCTCTGGCGGCAGGTGCGAACATTCTCGTAGTGGGCCGGGCTATCACCAGGTCCAGGGATATTCGCGACATGGCCGAGCAGTTCCTGACGGGCCTGAAGCAGACGGAGATCGATCAGTACAGGATCATGACGGACTTCTGAAGATCGCGGATCTCGGAATGATCCTTCGTTCTCTTTTTTTATTGGTTTTAGTGTTGAGCGTAGCCGCTGGCACTGATGTGCGCGCTGGCCCCGCTACTCGTCCCGATCCCGCCGGAGCGGTGATAGTCGTAGTAGACGGCCTCGGTGCATCCTATGTCTACCCTGAGTACAGCGCCCGTGCCCTGGACGGCGCGCCCATCGGCAAAGCGGTTCTCTTCAACCTCACCGGCAGCGGCGGGCGGGTGGTGGACGTCAGAGTTCCGGTCCCCGAAACCACCAAGAGCCACAGCGTTCTTGTCACCGGCAACTCCAGCGTGAACCCGCAATATCTCAGCACCACTATCTTCGACGCCGCCCGCCAACGTGGCTATCTCTGCCTGGCCGTTTTGCAGCGGGGGGATGCCATGTCCATGCTGCAAGAGATGGATGCTGTGCTGTATTTGAGTGATAACGCCATGCGCGGAGCCGAGCCTACACCCAGTTTCCGGGAGAGCGCGCCCATCAGCCTTCGTCCCCTGTTCCAGGAATGGCAGAACAGGTTTGATGAGTATTCCGCGCCGCAGGGCGTGGCAGGCTACGCGGGGTACGATGCCTGGGGCCTAGACGGCGCAGCAGCAGTCGTCCGCAACCTGACGGGCCGCCCATTTCTGATGCTGGTGAACGTGGGCGCAGTGGACAGCGCCGGGCATAATCTGGGCATAAACGGCTATCTGCAGACAGTAGCAGCCCTGGACGCGCCGCTGGGAAATTTGGCCGAGGCCTGCCGCGAGAACAACGTGCTGCTGGTGGTCACCGCCGACCACGGCATGTGCTTTCCTTCCCTCAAGGGCAAGGGCGGCCATTCAGCCGAAAAATTTGCCGCGAGGTTGGAGAGCCTGCGCGTGCCGCTCGTCTTTTTTGGGCCGGGAGTGGAGGAACTGAACCTAGGCGGCAACTGGTCAGAGGTGGACATCGCGCCGACAGTGCTGGATATGCTTAATCTGTCTGAACCGGAAAAACTGTCATGGGAAGGCCAGCGTATCCCGCTGAAGAAAAGCCATGATTCGCAGGCGTTGGGCGTGCCGGAAGGAGCTGCGAATTATCGGGGCGAGAGGTTGGTTGCCAATAGGACGCCGGATCTGACGGCGAAGACTGCGCCGCCGATGGGCGGGATGAAGAAGGCGGTTGGTGTGGTGATCATCTTGATCATAAATTTGGTCGGGGCTGCGGTCATCGTTTGGATTTGGAGAAAGGAATAGTTGAGAAGCAGCAACGAAATGATTTGCAGTCTCGATTAACGCGCTCTCGGATCATAACTCACCTCGTCTCACTCATCTCATACATCTCATTTCATCTCCTCCGACACCGCCTTCTTTCGCAGCAATCGGTTGTAGGCGATGGCAAACCTGTGCGCCTCATCCCTGATCTCCTGGATGAAGAGCGATGCTTTCTCACTGCGCTTCAGCGGCAGGGGCTCGGAGCTGCCGGGCAAAAAGATCTCTTCTTCCTCCTTGGCGATGGAGATGACCGGAACCTTGACCCTCATCTCGCGAAGCTGATTTCGGGCGGACGATAGCTGCCCGAGGCCGCCGTCGATGATGATCAGGTCGGGCAACTCTTTTTCCTCGTTCTTCAGGCGAGAGTAGCGCCTGCGCACCACCTCAGCGATGGAGGCGAAGTCGTCGATGCCCTCCACGCTTTTGATCTTGAAGCGCCGGTAGTTGCTCTTGTCCGGCCTGCCGCCCCGGAACTGCACCATTGACCCGACGGTGAAAGTGCCCGCCAGGTGCGATATGTCGAAGCACTCGATGACCTCCGGCCTCCTGGGAAGATGCAGCGCCTCTTGCAGGGCGTCCAGCTTCTTTCGGTCTCCAAAAAAGCCGATCTCCACATTCTTGCGGGCCAGATCCAGGAGCGTTCGCTTCTCTCCCAGCTTTGGGACAGTGATGCGCACTTTTTTTCCCAAAACGTGAGAGAGAAACTCGACCAGTGATTCATCCAGCGGCTCGGCTAAGATCAGCTCTTCCGGGGGCTTATTCTCCGAATAATACTGGACCAGGAACTCCTCCAGAAAATTTTCGTTATGGGCGAAGACATAGTCCTCTTTGCCCTCCAACGTGCCCCTGTAAACCTTGAAGAGCATGAGGTAAACATTGCCGCCCTCGACCGCGTAGCTGATCACGTCCTGGTCGTATTTACGCAGATGCTCCACGCTCTGCCGCTCCCCCAGGCGCTCCAGCGCGCAAATCTCATCCCGCAGCTCTATCGCTCTTTCAAATTCCTGGCGGGAGGAAAGGGCAAACATCTCTTCTTTCAGGGCGCGGGCCAGCTCGCTCGATTTGCCGCTCAGAGCCGTCTCGGCGCGCCGGACCCTGGCCTGGTAGTCGGCCTCTCCGATCTTGCCGATGCACGGCCCTGCGCAGTGGCCCAGATGGTAGCGAAGACAGGCACGTTTGGGAAGCCTGCGGCAGGTGCGCAGCCCAAAGGTTTTCCGGACTATCTGGTAGACGTAAGTTCTCTCCCGCGCCGAGGTGAAGGGACCGAAGAACGAGCCGCGACCGGCAGCCTTGCGAGAGATCCTGATCCTCGGAAAAGGCTCGTCGGTCAGTTGAATGCAGGCATACCTGGAAGCGTCCTTCAGCTTGATGTTGTAGCGGGGCAGATGCTTCTTGATGAGCGTGTTCTCCAGCAGCAGGGCCTCGACCTCGGTATTGGTCACAATGAAGTCCACGCTTGCCGCAGCCCCGACCAGCGCCCCGGTCTTGGGGCCGTGGTCCTGTTTCTGGAAGTAATTGCTCACGCGCTTGCGCAAGTCCCTGGCTTTGCCGACGTAGATGATGGTCCCATCGGAGTCGAGAAAGAGGTAGCATCCGGGAAGATGAGGAAGATGATCAAGAGAGATCATGCTTGAGAGTGTCAATTACATTCTTCCGTTAATAAAGCCTTCAGTAAATTACAGGTGAATTGTTATGGATGAAGATTTTAAGAAAGCCGCAGAATTTCACGGCCACATCTGCCCGGGCCTGGCGATAGGCTACAGGGTTGCGAAATACGCCAAAGAGCATTATCCGAGGTCGCAGGATGAGGAACTGGTCTGCATTGCCGAGAACAGCTCATGCAGCATCGATGCCGTTCAGTCGCTCCTCGGCTGCACCTCCGGAAAAGGGAACCTGATCCAAAAGGACAACGGCAAGCAGGTTTTCACCTTCTACTCTCGCGACAAGGGGAAAGCTCTGCGCATTTACTTCAAGCCGAACATTCTCAAAGGCATGGATGCCATCAGGAAAAAACAGGCGGAAGGCACCCTCAGCCCGGAGGATAAGAGAGAGATGCAGGCCATGAGGGGCGCGATCATCGATGCCATCCTCAATGCCAGTGACGATGAGGTGCTGGCCGTGCGCGATGTCGATATTCCCGCACCGGAGAAGGCAAGGATCTATCCATCTCTGATCTGCCAGGAGTGCGGAGAGGGCTTCATGGAGATTTTGGGGAGAACGGCCAAGGGAAAGATACTGTGCAAGGATTGCTTCGAGAAAATCGTCTGCTAAAAGCGGAAAACCATTTTTCCGCCCGATCGCCTGTCAGCTCGAAGCTCACAATCCCGTTCGCAAATCAGCTTTCAAATCCACTCGCAAATCCACTTTTTTCCACCGGCTTTCTATTCATCGTTGCGTGAGGACTTCTTTAATTCTTGCATGTCGGCCTCGCAATCCTTAAATATGATATGTGTTACCATGCTACATGTTAGCATTTACAGGAATGATGAAAATTGAGCGAGATAGGCAAGAGAGTGAGAATTGAAAGAATAATGGACAGAGACAGTGGAAATACGGTAATAATCCCCCTGGACCACGGCATCAGCGTCGGCCCCATCAAGGGTCTCGTCGACCTGCCGGAGATGGTGAACAAGGTGGCCAAGGGCGGGGCAAACGCGGTTTTGCAGCAGAAGGGCATGGTCAGGCACGGCCACCGCGGCTACGGTCGGGACGTCGGTCTGATTGTTCACATGAGCGCCTCCACTTCCCTTGGCCCCGATCCTAACAACAAAGTCCAGGTCTGCCAGGTGGAGGAGTGTTTGAAGATGGGCGCAGACGCTGTGTCCGTTCACATCAACATCGGCTCTGAGACGGAATCCGATCAGCTCAGCATCCTCGGCTGCGTCAGCGAAAGATGCGACTTCTGGGGAATGCCGCTGGTGGCCATGATGTACCCGCGCGGCAAGGGCATCGCCAACCCCAATGACGTTGAGGTCGTGGCCCACGCCGCCCGTGCGGGAGCTGAGCTTGGCGCGGATATCATAAAAACCAACTACACGGGAGACATTGACACATTCCGGCGCGTCGTGGACGGCTGCCCGGTTCCGGTGGTCATCGCCGGAGGCCCCAAGACGGAGACGGACATGGAGTTCCTGCAGATGATCGAAGGAGCCCTGCAGGCGGGAGCGCGAGGCGTGGCCATCGGCAGAAACGTCTTCCAGCATCAAGATCCGGTGAAGATGACTATGGCGATAGCCGCCATCGTCAACAAGGGCAAGACGGCGGAAGAGGCCATCAAGATTTTGTAATCTCAATAAAAAGAGATTTTGATATTCTGCAGTCGATATTGGATGGGGATGGGGGGAAAAGATGGTGCAGAGGGCTCAAAGAGCTACGGTATTCCTCAAGACGCCTAACCCCTTGATCTCAACCTCAACCACATCCCCCTTCTGAAGCTGCCCTACGCCCGGCGGCGTGCCGGTAGCGATCACGTCTCCCGGCTCCAGGGTCATAACGCCGCTTATGAACTCCACCAATTTTGGAACGCCGAATATCAGGTCGAATGTGCTGGATTTCTGCTTCACATCGCCGTTGACGCGAGTCTGGATGGCCGCGTCTGACGGATCGATCTTGCCGATCCACGGCCCGAAGGGCGCGAAGGTGTCGAAGCTCTTGGCACGCGTCCACTGGCCGTCTTTTTTCTGCAGATCGCGGGCGGTGACATCGTTGAAGCAGGTGTAGCCCAGGATGTGTTTCTCGGCCTCGTCCGCGGATATGCTTTTGCAGCGCTTTCCGATGACCACTCCAAGCTCGCCCTCGTAGTCCACCTGTTGGCTGGACGGCGGATAGACGATCTCCTTTCCCGGAGCCAGGACTGCAGACGGCGGCTTGAGAAAAAGGATGGGTTCCGTTGGGAGATCCATCTTCAGCTCACGGGCATGTTCAGTGTAATTCAGGCCGACGCAGACGATCTTGCTCGGTTGGCAGGGTGCCAGAAGCTCGACGTCCTCCAAAGCCAGCACCTCGCCGCCGGAGATGATGCCGTTTTCCGTGGTGTACGATCCGCCTCGAACCCTGCCGTCCTTCATGAATCGAACGATCATTTAAACCTCAAACTTCAATTGCCGTCTTTTATCCTCTGCAGCTCGTGCTTATCCTTTGCACAGCCCCTTGCCGCCGGTCGGGCCGCGCCGATATCTGCCAAACTCGCTCTCCAGCAGGCGGTCTGCCATGATCACCGGCCCCTCCATGCAGACGCGCGTACCATCCGGGTCCAGGCAGCAGGAACCGCATACTCCAGCGGCGCATTTGAAGTAGCGAGTGAGCAGAGCCTGCGTCTTTCCCGCGTGCTCACGGGTGCGGGAGATGATGTCCCACATCATGACCTCCGGGCCGCAAAGATAGATCTGGCTGAATCCCGCCAGGTCCAGCTCCTTCAAGCCCTCCGCAACGCGCCCTTTGATGCCCGCCGAGCCGTCATCGGTGGTAATAACCAGATCGCCCAGCGCCTCCAGCCGGTCTTGAAGGATGAGGTCTTCCGAGCAGCGGAAGCCTGCCAGCGATGTGACGCGAATGCCCGCCCTCTTGGCCTGCTCGCCCAGGAACGCCAGCGGTGCCGTCCCCACCCCGCCGCCGACGAGCAGGATGCTCTCGCCCCGCAGGACGAAGCCGTTGCCCAGTGGGCCGCGCAGACCGATGCTGCTCCCGGCTCCCATCTTGAAGAGCGCCTGCGTGGCTTCGCCCACGGACTGAACTGTTATGGTATCGGGCCCGGAGAAGCTCATGGGCACCTCGTCCACACCCCGAATCCAGACCATGACGTACTGCCCCGGAGCCGGGTCCAGTTTCTTGTCCAGCCGGAAGGTGCGAATCAATGTCGCTTCCGAGTGCACTTCCTGAATGATGCAATTCATAGGTCTCATTCTAGCGCCTCCCGGCCATGCCGCGCAGGTCTTCGGGCGTCAGCGATTTTCTCTCCAGGTACCGGGCAAGGCCGGTTGTGATTTCCTCAAAGATGCCGTAGCCCTTCTGCAGAGCCGTGCCGATTTGCACTGCACCGGCCCCGGCCATTATCATCTCCACCGCATCCTCCCAACACGAGACGCCGCCCACGCCGATCACCGGGATCTCCAGACGCATGGCTAGGTCGTAGACGGCACGAACGGCCACAGGCTTGATGGCCGGGCCGGATAGGCCGCCGAAGCGGTTTCCCAGGATCGGATAGCCGGTCTCGATATCGATGGCCATAGCCTTCAGGGTATTGATGGCCACGACGGCATCTGCGCCGCCCCGCTGCGCCGCCAATCCCAGCTCGACGATATCCGCCGTGTTCGGGGTCAGCTTGACCCAGACCGGCGCATCCGCCGCAGCCTTCACGGCTCCGGTCACTGATTCTACCAGATCGGGATAGCGGCCCAGCTCTGCGCCGTATTTCTCGGCATGGGGGCAGGAGAGGTTCAACTCGAAGGCATCGGCCTTCAGGCCGCGGGCAATTCCGGCGAACTCCTCGGCGCTGGAGCCGAAGATGCTGGCCACCACCGGCACACCGCCCGTTTTGGCGAAATCGATCTCTTCCTGGAATTCCTTGTAAGAGGGATTGGGCAGGCCCATAGCGTTCAATAGGCCGCATTCCACGTGCACGATGGTCGGGCCGTGGTGGCCTTCGCGGGGAACTGAGCCCAGAGACTTGGTGACCACGCCGCCCGCGCCCGCAAGCGCAGCGCGCCGCAGCGAGGCTCCCGTGGTGCCCAGGATACCCGCGGCCAGCATGATGGGATTTTTCAGCGTCAGGCCGCCGGCATGGACGGTTAGGGATGGCATGAAGGGAAATGATAGCCGTTACATATTAAAAAGAATTGTCGCATAAGATGAATGCGCCCTGATTCAGGGAATGTCTATTCCTTCGCATTTCAAGGAAGTGCATTTAGAGAGTTTATAATTTATCATTGCTCGCCGGCTACAACGCTTGCTCAATTATCCGGGCGACATTGCGGCGGCACTACCATGAGAATGCACGCGCTCGCCAGCAAAAAGAATGCCCCGAGGTAGGCGAACACCAGGAAGAAGTTGTCGCCCGTCCTGTCCAGCAGGTAGCCGGAGAGCGTGGGTCCGAGAGGCCCGGCCACGAATCCGTAGGCTGCAAAGGTCAGGCCGAAGATGGCTCCAAAGTGCCGCAGGCCGAAACAGTCCGCCACCAGCGGCGCTGAGACGGAAAAGAGGGTTCCGAAAGCAAATCCCACCACCGCAGCCAGAAAAGCGCAGGCGACCAGGCTTTTTGCGAAGGGCAGGGCAAAGTAGGCAAGCCCTGCCGCCAGAAAAGCCGCGCTCATGATCCGGTTTCGCCCAAATCTGTCGGATAGGATGCCGCTTATGATACGGCCCGAGCCGTTGGTGAGATTAAAGGCCGTGAGCAAGAGGATGGCCGATTCCAGGCCGAATCCCCGGAAGAGGCCGTAACTTGTCGCCAGGATGGACATGGAGACTCCCGCCGCTCCGGCTAAAGTCCAGGTGATCCAGAGGAACCAGAAGCTCCTGGTGTGCAGGCTCTCTCCAGGCGTAAGAGACCTCTTCAGCAGATCCTCAAGTCTCTTTGTGCCTGCCGTCTCTCTTTCCAAATTCCGATCGCGCGTCGAATCCCTTGCCTCCGCCCTTGGTGCGCAAGCAAAATATGCCCCGGCAAAGCCGAATACCAGCGTCAGGAAAGCGATGACGAGATTCATGGATAAGTACCCCAGCACGACGAGCATCTTTCCAAAGAGCGGAGACATGACTGCCGCAGACAGGCCGAATACCATGCTCACCGTCCCCGCCACCAGGCCCTTCTTTTGCGGATACCACCATTGCACCACGGTCAGTGCCGGGACGTAGACAAAGCTGGATGCGAGGCCGTTGAGAAAAGCCCAGGCATAGACCATGTAAATGGAAGAAGCATAAGCCGCCATCACGGAAGAGAATGCGGTAAATGCAATCCCCAGGAAGATCATTTTGCGAGGTCCGTATTGCTCCTGCCAGCGCCCCGCCAGAAACATGAAAGCGCCCACCGCGGCAAGCATGAAGAAGATGACAAGGCCGGTGGCCGCCCTCCCCACATGGAACATTTCCTGCCAGGCCGGGGCCATCACTCCCGGAAAGCCGAAGGTGAGAGCGCCCGGCCAGAAGATGGCCACACAGCAACCCAAGACGACCGGAAGGCCGGAAGCATTTCTATCCAATCCAATAACCTCTGGCCAATATCAGCTCTATGGACTTCAATTGCAGAGTGTTCGCGTCTGCTTGCCGCCAACGCATGATGCAAGCTAGCATGAGTCATACTTATTGGATTCGCTTGGATTAGCTTTGAGTTGGCATATATAAATATAAGAAAAAATAAATTAAAGAGAGTGAAATAGATGAGAAAAAATATAGCGGGAAAAAAAACGCCCGACTATTTGCTGCCGGATAGCTCCGGATAGACGAAGGTCCTTCCCTCCGGCATATCCAGGCCGAGCCGCTTCAGATATTCCGTGTGAACACTCACGGGATCAAGATCAGCTTCCGGATGCAGCAGCTTGGCGAGATATGTGGCACCAACTTCCTGATTCAGGCCATTCATAACCGACCAATCGATCACGAAGATCTTCCCCGACTTCACGGCAGGAAGGCCGCCGGCACCAGCCCTGGCCAAAACCTCATTTCTTACCGCTTCCAGCTTCACAGTGTCCTTGGATGGCGACTGTTCCCAGCCCATCTGTGTCTGGCCGGATGGTTGCGTCTGCCGAACTATGATGGCTTCCGGACTTTGGGTAAGAATCCATTCCCAGGTTACCTTGGGATAAGCTTCATTGAGGTCTTTGGCAATATTGAAACCGTTCGCTTCTCTCAGCACGCCATCAAATCCGGAGCCTACGCCGAGGGTTGATAGTGCGCCGATTCCGCCGGTTGAACTCCACTCCACGTAAACCTTGGGCTTGTTTAGGCCGGCAACGGCATTGGCCACCTTCTCGCTCTGCTCATTATGCCAGCTCAGGAAGTCCTCTGCTTCAGCCACTTTCCCAAGAATTTTGCCGAGCAGCTCGACCTCTTTGGTCATATTCTCTGGCTGGTAGAAATCCAAGCCGATTGCATTGATATTTTCAAAAGAGGACAATCCTTTCTGCACTGCCGCAATGCCGTAGGATTTGCCGGGATAGCTGTACCCGATGATGATTATATTGGGAACAATTTTATCCTCTCCCCCTTTCGCGATCTCTCCGATCATCTCATAGTCAAGAGCATTCCATTTTCCAACGCTCTGCTTCTTCTTCAGCTCAGGGAAGTAATACCCCTGATTCTTGATCGACTCAGAGATGCCCACGACCTTGTCTGCTGCACCAAGCATGACTACTGCAGATGCTGCATCCGAGTTTGTGACGATAATGCGCTCCACGGGCATTTGCAGCGTGACCTCCCGACCGGCGGAATCGGTTATGGTCATCGGATAGTCGGCGCCCAATGCTGCGATAGAGCTCAAAGAGACCAGCAACGCGAGCAGGATCATTGCCGGAATGGAAATTTTAGCGCGATTCAAATCAATCCCTCATTCATCTAGTTTTAATATATCATTGATCATCGTACGTAGTTATTAAAATCATTTTTGGTTGTAGTGTTATTAATGACAAATATTTCTACTAGAAACAAGAGTAAGTAATAAGTAAATAATAATATATTTATAATAATACTAATAGTTATTCAATTATCGAGTATGCTCAATAAGGCTATTCGCGGATTAGTGTGGGCAAAGGCCCAATCGGGTAATTTGGATTTGAATTGTTCTTTGTGCCTTCGTGTCTTTGTGGTTAGTCATTACATGTCGATCGCCACGAAGGCACAAAGATACAAAGGTTTAGAACTTATCTCGCTTCCCCACAGAAAATTGAGAGGAAAACTCAATAAGTTATGGAAAAAAGGCCAAATCCGACCTCCGATAGTAGCTTAATGGTAGCATTTCATTTGAGGCGTTACGCGAAAATCCACACGAAATTGAGCAAGTACCAATTATCCAACAATTATACCGGACATCGACCTGAAAAATTCCCGAATAAAAAGAAAAGACGGATGCCCTTGATCCAATCGGAATTAGCCCGATCAGGATTTATCTGATTAAGAGCGATCCTATTCAGGGTTTATATTGGTATTTCTCAGTTGGGAACTGCGCCATAGTGGTGTTCCACGCAGGCTTCATAGTGGAAATGGATGTATTCCTGCAAGTGCAGTCGAAGATGCCCTTCTGGCTGCCATACTGCTGATCGAAGAACCTAGAAGGCAGATCGAAGAAGCCGCCGCTGCAACAGGGCAACCAGTCCTCCGCCCAAGTTGGTGCGTATTTTGTGATGTCTATCTTCATGGTCTTTTGGACCTGGAAGTCTCCAATGTAGTCTGTCTCAATGTCGATAATAGGGGACTTCCATCCCTGCTTATTCTTGTATTTCGGGACCTGATTCTTGTTTACGGGATGAGCAAGAAGTTCCCCTATATGGAGCGTTCCTTGAGTTATATCATCATCCGTCTTCATGCTTATGGAACCCTTTCCATCCTTGAGGTTTGTGAATCCGGTACAATTCAGGTCAACGGCTATATCGCCCTTTGCAGCTCTAGCATACTCGATTTGACGATGCATGGAAGCCGACTCCTGATAACTCTTGGCTTCATTTTTGTCTTTAAGAAGCGAGTTGTAGGTCACAGGATGAGCGGCGTAATAGCCAGTCCCATAAGCAAAGTTGGTCGGAGATTGCACATTGTCATATTGTCTGGTATATGTGATAGTGCTGCTTGCAGGGGCTGAGCCCTTAACAAAATCCCATGTTGTATAGTCTATCCAGTAGATGGTGCTCGATGATTTCTGTTGATCGGACAGGATATCGGCAAAGTCCATATTGCCGCTGCCATGCGAATACTCCAGCATGGACAGATTGTTGGTATTCACATTCATGTACTCGACAACATATCCAGTGCCCGTAACATCGCTGGTAACGTCGTTTTTATGCTGCACAGCTTCTTGTCCGGGATTATAGTCCCAGCTTCCAGCCCATGCGGAGCCCATGATCATCAGAATCAGAAGTATTCCTGATCCTGTTCTAGCAGTAAGATGTCTCATTTCAATCCCTCATCTGTGTTCACAGATCTACTGAGGCAGGATAGCTCAAAGTAATATTTAATTCTTTTTAGGTATGACTATATATTAAAAATTTCTTAGGACTATATTTAAATGCTAATTTAAGTAAAAACTTGCTATTTTTTATACTGATTAGATAGATTTATATGCATGAAAGCCATACAGCATTATACTCCATCAGGCGAATACAACAGATGTGCAAGGGGGAGGCACATCTGTTGCCATTGGCCCAATATGCATTTTTGGTATAGGTCGAAGGCTTTCAACTCTCGCGAGGGGATTTTATATCGTGATTGCACCAATGGAACCATTTTTTTTGATGGGAGAAATGCAGTAGTCTACCAGTAACATCTACCAGTTGCGCCTGATGATGTTGCATTCTCGTTCGAATATTGGAGGAAGAAAAATATTTCTGCGGAAGGACACTGGTTCCAGAGCTATCTCGATTATTCTGAAGTATCTGCAGAACGCACAGTACGCATTAATTTTAAGAAAACAGTAGCAATGACCACATTGCCTACAGATATCCCCTCAACGTTCATGATCCTGAAGCGTATCTGGCAGAGAGTGGATGCGCCGGAAGAGTATAATGGAAAAGATGCGATGATTGGTTGTGGCCCTTACATCTTTGAAAGATATGAGAGCAAAGCAGGAATCGCTTGTTTCAAGAGTAATCCGAATTATTTCGCGGGAAAGCCAGTTGCAGATATCGTCGAATGGCATTACTGCAAAAATCTTGATTCGCTCTTGCGGTTCATGGAGAGCACACAGATTGACGCAAAGATCGACTATTACATTCCACTTCCGGGATATAATAAAAATTTAGTAACGGGATTTAAAAATATAATTATTGAATCTGTACTAGGTCTAGGAATTCAACTCCACCTGGCCTTCGGATTTAAACAGTATCCCTCATATATGACAGAATTTAGGCAGGCGGTATCATACGCGATCGACTATCAGGCCATCATAGACAAGGTTTTAGATGGAGTCGGAGAAGTGCCCTCAAGAGGCTACTGCTCTCCGGCCCTCATGGGCTTTGATCAGAATTTAGGTAGACTTGAACATAATCCGAAAAAAGCCGAAGAGATTCTCAGCAGAACGGGTTTCGTAGATAGTGATCGCGATGGTCTGCGCGAATCAGAGGACGGCAAAAAGATGAAGATTCCATTGACGCCATATCCTGAAGTCTATGTAAATCAGGCCGCCCATCTAATGGCCTCACAACTTCGACTATTGGGGTTAGATGCTTATGTAGAAACGCTCGATCGTGATTCATCGAATCAAAAGCTGTGGCTTGATAGAGACTATTGCCTAGCCATAGGCTATTCCACGCCATTTGGATGCATGGGGGCCGAAACCGCTGCTATCTATTATGCAGATATGCCTGGAATGTATGGAACATGCTCTGATTCAGAACTTACCCGCATGGTGGAAATGGCAATCTGCTCCAAAGACTTAGGAGTTGACGGGTGATAATTTACGCATCTCCAAAGAGGCGATATCTTGAATGGCCTGTGTTCGATGGCGATTTTCAGGTGATGTAGGCGAAAAATTGGATACTTTATTTACCGTCAGCAACTTAGCGGAACTCGATAGCGCTAGGATGAAGATTCAAGCGTATGTTGCCCGAGAGCTACCGATGATTGCATTGGCCTGGAGAGATGCATCATATCCCATCAGATCCGAGGGATGAAAAGGCTGGACAAACATGATGAGCTATGGTCCTGTAAATTACTGGTCCTGGTTCAGCATTAGATAACAAGAACATGATTCCTCCCTAATTTATAAAAAACCTTATTCTTCGCCCTCAATATGATATTCTCGAAGGCTTCTGCATAAGGCAGAACATGATTTGCCGAATGCCTTTCGCCTAAAAAATTTGATAGAGAGATGATCATCTCCCAGCCAAATATATCCATTTAAACTTAACTTGCCGACGGATAAACCCAGATACCTTTGAATGGCACGCCCAGCCACTTCTGATAATACTCCTTGTGGACTGCATCTGGGTCCAGGCTCTTGAACTCATCAGGATAGAACAGCTTGGCCAGGTATTGAGCCCCGATGAAGCCGCGCACTGCTTCAATCAGGTATGCATCGATGACGTAAACCTTATTATCCTTCACGGCATCGGTTCCATTCAGTCCGGCGCGTATCTTGGCCTCATCGATGAACTTGGTGGCGTTTACGGTGTCGTTTTGTTGATATCCTGTATAGTAGTCAAAGGCCGGGAAAATTATGATCTGTGGATTCTCCTTCAGCACCCATTCCGAATCCACCGTAGGATAGCGGAGGGAGGAATTCGCTTCAGGATTAAGGACTTCTGCAATGTTATTTCCTCCAGCCATTAGTATTACATCGTTCATCCCCGATGCCTTAGAGCCAGTCATCCACGGAGTATCCGACCATTCACCATATACTCTCACCTTCTGATCAATTCCTTTGATGCCATCCTTCAGGGCATTAATGGAGCTTTGCTTCCAGGCAATGAACTCCTTGGCCCGCTTCTCTTCCTTTGACCCAAGCATCTCAGCAAGAATAGATAGATCATGATCGAATGTGTCCTGCGAATTGAACGGTAAACAAACGACTTTGATTCCCAGGGACGAGAGCTTCTCATCAACCTTCTTTTGGTAAGCCGGCTGCACAATTACTGCGTCAGGCTTCAGCTCAATGATTTTCTCATAATCAGGTTCCTTATAAGTGCCCACGACAGGCTTCTCGGAGATGCCTGGAAGATATGAATATTGATTGTGTGAACCTTTCTCAACTCCAATAATTTTATCTTGAGCACCTAATATGTAGATCGGCTCGTACGACCAGGCCACGATGGGAATGATTTTCTCAACGGGCTTATCAAGAGTTATAGTCTTATTCGCAGAGTCTACGATCGTTTTGGGATATTCATCCGCCGCCCCGCTCACCGAGATCATCGCGAGCAGAAGTCCCATCACAAGCATGCAGCATGCAAACCTCTTCAAATCATCCATCCTCCTGCCAAACGGTATTTTTTTTTATATGCTAATGGTTTGAATTGCGATTTAGTGCTAATATTTTAAAAGCTTTTGCTATCCTGCAGGATAATCAATACTGAATTCATCATTTAAACTACTGGAGGGTCGTGATCCAAAAATAGGTTGAAGTTTTTAAAACTCGCATACAGAGATCTATCTTGTGAACAAGTTCTAATCGGGACCCATCATCGAAATCAGCATCCAATGATGCGAGATGCAGCCGCAGACCAAAATTACAGCCTATAACTGATTCACGACCCGTTATCTTCTCATCTCATTTAATCGGTTAAAGGCTCGATACATCCTGGTATTCTGCGAGATACTATTATAATTATTACTAGATATTTCCTATTGCTAAGAGATATATCTCTTTAATATAATCTATTGTCAGAGAAAAGCTTAAATCAAGATTGACTCGTTTCCAAGATTACTATCGAAAAATGGAGTGTAATCATGAGCAAAATAGCAAATGGACTTGTGCTCTTCTCGCTCCTGCTGGCTCTCTCTCTTGGAGTAGCCTATGCAGAGTCTGAAGCTGCAGCAACAGAAAACGTTACCGAGAATGAAACCGCTGTCAACGAGAGCGTCAATGAAACTCTCAACGAAACATTGAATGCAACGGAAAACGAGACCGCTGTTGTAGCTGTCAACGAGACGAAGTAAAATCAATCTCGTCCTTTTTTTCAATTTGCATATATTTTGCAATGGCAAACAAAACTTTGAGATGCGTAAGCCCGATTTCTTGGCAATCCCCATCGCTACTCGGGCATCAATTCAAGAACTAACCGAAGATGCTGCAAGGCCTCTAATCCCCGATCAGTTACAATATATAGAGTGGGCTTCGCAGAGTAGGCTTTCAAGAGGCGATCCTTAATCAAGAGATCCAGATAAGGATTAACCGTATAGAGATTCATCTTGCATGCGTTTACAATCCCTGTTTTGCTTTGACCGACGTCGCATGCCAGGAGTATTTGAAAGATCAATCGAACTTTAGACCGTTTCATCCTGTCATATTATTAGCATCTTTTATACTTATAATAATTTTGATCTTAATTCTTGGCATCGGATTTTGAGCGAGGTGGCCGAAGTCCTCGCCACCCTACCCTCGACAACAACAAGAGCCGCTTAAGAGAACACTAGCCCAACCGAAGCTCCGGTTACGGGCCGCTCGGCTATCCACCTTGTGCAAGCGGCATCCTTCGTTAGGCTATAGCTTCTCTGGGATTATCTTTTCAATTGCCTTAAGACCTTCGAGGGCTTTTTTGCCTTTTGGTGTCGTTTTATAGGTCAGATATTTGCTCGGAATTACTTCAAGAAGCTCTTTTCTGATTAGCAGGTCCAAATAATAATTGACTATGGTGAAATTCATATTAGCCTGGTAGACGATCCTGGTTTTGACCACGTTTGTATTCTGGCAGATTTCGAGAATTTGAGCGATGATCTGTTCACTGCTTCGTCTCGCCATAGCATATTCTGCACTATGAATACATATAAAAGTTTCTAATTAAGTTTCATTGCAGACTTTGGATTCAGCCTACGCTTTTGCTTGTCCGCGTATTAATCTATGTAAGTCTATTTCTTGCTTTAACTTGAACGTTAGAGTAGCTGTAATTTGAGACTCGAAATCAATTCAGCTATCGAGGGCCTTGGATATGATAAGAACGAGGAGTGCGCCGGGCGAAAGTGAACCGACCCAGTTATCCTGCGCCTGCGAGATTTGCCCCCATAGACCATCTCATCATGCAAAGCTTTTTCTTCTCAAATCTTCATTATCTGTTCGCGAGATCGATACGAAAATTCCCGCCATCATCATTCTCCTGGCCTTGCTATCTGTAGCTCCGATCCGCATCGGCAACGGCCTTATCGGGGAACTCAATCCGCATGAGACAGGTGCGATTGTCCTGGAGTCGTATTTCAATCCGAATCAGGCCGTCAATGAAAAATACTGGTGCTGCAAAGACCGGATATTTGACTACTGGCGCTTGATGGAATTCGGGAACTTCGGCACGTGACGACTCATCAGACCTGCCGGCGATCGCCAAATGCCGATCGAAATTCCCTCATTTTTCGATAGCGGGCAGTTATCCGGTATTTTTACAATGACATTCGTTGATGATAATGTGACGGCATGATTTGACCCCACTTATCAAATCCCAACTTAGAGATTGGCCGTTTGTTATCGGCTCGCATTCGTATTCTTTGCCATCAAAGACGAGCTTTGAACTCCCTGAATAGCTGTATCCAACAGGCATCTGGACGGACGCCGATATGCTGCCGGCATCATTGCTGCAAGCAAAGCTAAGACGGTATGAATCATTTTCACAAACGTCGACCACGGACGGTGCTGAAAGTGCAAGGGAGGATGCCGATGCCTGTGAGGAGAAAAACAGCAGTATTAGAGGAAATAGTAGAAATAAGAACAGGTGCAAGATTGCGTGTCCATATATAGATATGGAACTTATGGCATTGAGTTTATAGATATATCTTTGAAGATGGCAATCGCTAGCATTGGAGACATCTGTGGGCATGGTCACACCTATTTGTAGTTAGTACTTGTGTTCCTGATGAAAAGTAGGCTAAACTTATATAACTGTTTCCATTAGTTTTATAAGATTGAATCAGTTCTATAAGATTGGAAGAGAGAAGGTGTTTGGAAAATATGTGATCGAGCAGAACGAGAATAAAGGATTCTCTCGCCGACCCCGCGCAGTCCTTCGATGGCGATGACGTCGGCTCCGGCTCGCAGTCGGCGGTCAGGCGCGACTGCACGAGAGCCGTCGAGCGGACAGCCTGCATCCCCGAACGCTTGGCGAGCGAGGCCCGGCCAGCCTGCCAGGAGAGACCGGCGGAATCCACACTCGACCGGATTCACGGCAAGTTGCGCCGCCTTGGGCGGGCACTCATGCGACGCAGGATTACCTGGCCCGCCTGAATGTCATCAATTTAGCATTAGTTTACTTAATATCATTTCTTCCAACGTTCCCTTGGGATAATTCCCCACATGTTTGTATATCAATGTTCCCCGGTTAAAAATGAGAAGTGTCGGGCCCCGTGAAACGTCATACGTTTCTACGGTAGTTGGATTTTCGGGTCGTGTACTCGAATCATTGAAACGGCACCCTGAATGTCATCAATTCTTTGATCGTCCAGATGTGATCAACGAGTCCTTCGGCCATGGCGGGAGTCCTCTGCATCCATCTCTTTCTTCCTTG
>Ga0074198_1000245_pt1 | contig 71336 bp, 73 predicted proteins | sample EPASupsiteSAE323_FD_64527 | JGI IMG/M metagenome (GOLD analysis project Ga0074198, IMG submission 64527) | Bioremediated contaminated groundwater from EPA Superfund site, New Mexico - Sample SAE3-23 | ecosystem: Environmental > Aquatic > Deep subsurface > Groundwater > Contaminated ... | reverse complement strand
CACATTCTTTGTTACATCCACCCTAAGCTCCAACGCCATTGCTTATTCTCTGGGAAGGGTAAAAGAAGAGATCATGGTGAAATAAAATGTACCTTGACTTTGTAAACTTAACCACTGTATCGGCAGCAATTGCCTTAATTGGCACTGCCGGGATCATAGCCCTTCCAAAACCCCTGGATAAGGTGATCATGTTTGCACTTCTCCAGGGAGGGTTTATAGGAATGATCGTAGCTGCCAAATACCTGGACGTGGCCATGGCCGCAGCTATCTTCGACCCCATCACTATTGTTATCTTATTAATCGGAATCACCAAGTTAAATGAGGTCCGTAAGAAAAAAGAAGAATCCCAGGAGGAAGGGAACCTTGCTTGATATTTACATATGGTTCTACACAGGGGTGGCACTTACCATCATCGGAGGCGTTGCCACGGCCATAGGTCCGGGAGTGAAAGATCCAATCGTGAGGACCTTAAACACTGAAATTGCTGCAGTTGGTGTTTCACTTATATTTTTAACCTATAATCATACCATTGCACTCGTCACTTACATTGCGGCCACAGCCATAATAACAATGATTCTCTTGAGGGCTATTGTCAGATTAGAAGAAGTGGAGGCCAAATTATGAGCAGGATTGGCAGGCTGTGGAATTCACTGGCCACACCAAAACGTATCCCACGCTTTTTCTCCATAATTCTGGGAGTTTTATTACTGGCAGGTTTTCTGGTGCCCATGGGACTTAATGATAATCAACTGTACCCACGACCAGCACCACAACTACAGATAGACGAGAAAGATCCTCTGGCACCCTATGATCGAGGAGGTGTGCCTCTTGAAGAGCCAGGAATAGTACGTTCACAATATCCTGAGTTTTCAGAAAAAGCAGGAATGGTAACCGGGTACTTATCACCTATTGCAATTGGAGTTAGTAACACCACCCTCTATTACGGTACATCTATCTATTCATCCCCAGGGGGATTAATTGATGAAATATTATACTATTCACGAGGTTTCGACACCATATTGGAGTCCAGTATACTTATGATGGCATTTGTGGTGGCATCATGGGTGGCACTTAACTTCACCATGAGAAGGAGGGAAGACGAATGAGTGCTTCAGTACTGGTTCCAAGTGTTGTGTCCCCCATAGTGGTCTCATTATTCATTCCAGCTGTATTCACTGGTTTAATCGTTGGTCTCATTGGTCTAATGGCAATTGCCTATCAGAAAAATGATCTAAGTGCCCTGATATTAACTGATATCGTGGGCGTTGGCATGCTGATCCTGGTGGCAGCTGTGGGAACCGATCTGGCAGAAGCCCTCATACTACCTGGACTAGTAGTGGAACTGGCAGAAATACTGGCCATATCCGAGATACTGCTGAGTAGAGAGATGAGAAAAACCGGGAACACAGCAGAGTTAATCCCCTTACCTGTGTCACTGGACATGGAAATAATGACAACTGCCCCCACTTTCCTGGCCATTATATTAATTGCATATGGAGCATTCCTTACCGGATTCACTGGAGGAGCTGTAGCCGGAGGAGGGATACTATTTTATGTCCTCTCAAAAAGAGTGCGCGGAGTTCCAACCAATACATGGGAAGGTATTGCAGGAATATCCGGTATTGCATGGTGCCTATGGCTGGTAGGATTTATAATATTCTTTGTATTCCCACAATACTGGCTTCTGGCATTGTTCCTGGCAGCGTTTGGAGTGTTTATAAAAGTTGCCTTCAAAGCCGGCCTTATAGGAGTTATAGGCCGTGAAGAATTTAACAAGAAGTAAGGAGTAGTAAGGAGTTAAAAAAATGGATATAATCATACTGGGTCAACAGTTACTGGGCTACATCCCACTGGGAGACATCGTCCTTTACATGGCACCCCTCAATCTGTTCATGTTCGCCAGTGCACTGGCCTTCACTACTCTTATTGCCATAAGCCGGACTGAAACACAGGTTGAAGCTGGTTTCGGCACCCTGAAAGATAAGGAAGTCAAAGTAGGCAAGGAAGAATTCAAGATCAGACGATTCCTGGCGATTATCTGCGGACTGGCCACCGCTGGTGCTATGATCACTGGAGATCTTTTCAACTTCACCCTATTCGTATGTCTTATTGGTATTGTTAACATTGGGATAGTAGCTGCAGTAAAACAAGTGGATGTTTTAGATGCAGCCTTCCAGTATGGTCTGGTGGCTATGATAGCAACCCTACCCCTCTTTGGGGGCGCTGCCATGATCCTGGCATCAACTGGCTCCATAAGTTTACTAGAAATTGTGAATATACCCACCACCGCCATGATGGTCTTTGGATCTCTCCTCCTGTTTTTAGGAGTGGCCGGTGAAACTGGGGTGGCACCATTCTACGCCACTAAAGCAGAGATGTTCAGAACTCCGGGTTCACCATTTTTGCTGATCATTCACTTAAGCTCACTGCTGGTAATAGTTAGAGTGATTGAAATACTCCTAATCATAAATAAACCATTCTAAGAATGATTATACAAAAATATAACAAAAATGTGCTTAAAAAAAAATATGCTTATAATATGGTTAAAATTGCAGGTCAAATGATTTGAACAATAAAATCATTTCAGGAATAACACATCAAACTGGTGAAATAATGGACAAACTGAAGGTAGCAAGTTATTTAATATTTATAATCTCCATAGCAGGAATAGTTTATGCCCTCCTGTTCAACCCTCCCAACTGGGTGGTTTATGCAATTTCCATTATATTCATACCCGCAGGAATACTATCCTTTGGACTGATAGTAATGGCCAGAGGACCTAAGGATGATGAAGAAGACAAGACCAGGGAACCATTTATAGGATATTAACCCCTTTATAAAGAATATATATTAACCGTAACTAAAATATCAGGACAACTAATCGGTGATCATATTGAATTTAATGGCAAACATTTTGTTGAACGTCCTCGTCGCATTTCTGGTGGGTAGTGTCCTTTTCGGACTGCAGAGGAAGATAATGGCCAGGATACAGATGAGGCCAGGGCCACCCATCATCCAGCACCTATTACACACCTTAAAATTCTTCATTAAAGAATCATCATTCCCCCAAACAGCGGCAATGCCCTTTTACATAGCCATAACTGCCATGTTATGTGTTATATGGGTTTCAGCAGTTATTGTGGGTCCGGTTACTGAGGGATCACTTCTTTTGATCTTTGCAATCTATGCACTACACAAGATCGTGGAGCACAATGCAGGATCATCTTCTGGTTCACCTTACGGTAAGCTTAGCTGTGTCAGGGCAGTTTTCTCAGCAGCAGCCGAGGTTCCACTATTTGCTGTGCTTATAATCATTTACTTTAAAACTGGGACCATGAACATCGGTCAAATTGTCAGTTTACAGGCTGTCAGCGGACCCCTCATATACAGTATACCCTTAGCAGCTGCCATGTTCTTCGTGTTAATACTTTCCAAAGCCCCTTACTCCCCCTTCGCCATAACCAAAGGCAAAGATATCATTTCCGGATATGAAACAGAGCACTTCGGACTTCTCCGTGGTTATTTGATGATTTCAGAGTCAATAGCATGGTACATGCTTTTATGGGTGTTCTTAACTGTGTTCATTGGTGGATTAAGTCCACTCTGGTATCTGGTGGGCATGGTTGTAATGTCAGCAATTGTAGCCCTTATAAATGCTACCACCCCTATATTAAACCCTAATCATTCCATAATGATGCAGGTTAGCTTTGCAATAATTGGAATCGTAGGTTCCTTTGTGCTTCTATTATACTAACAGAAGAAAATCTTCTTACTATATTGACAGGAGAAACAAAAAATGGAAATGCAAGAAAAAGACACATTGTTCCTCATGACCCTTGCGGCCTTTGGTGCTGTCCTGGCCAGTGCACTGGCTACATTTATACAGTGGATCGTAGTTTTACCACTTACCATAGCAGTTTTTCTCTTAATGATTCTTACCTACTTCCTTCACAGAAAGGGAGCCATTCACTTCTCAGAGAATGCTGAGAAATGGGCCATGATCCTAACTCTTGTAGTGTTCATAGCTGCCTTCATATACCTTTACCGCCCCGTTTAAATGGTGATTAAATGAATGAGACAATTTACCTGCTTTACATACTTTCCTTTGTACTGGGATCCTTATTGGGACTTGTACTCAGTTACCGGAAATACAAGGCACCCTATGCCATTGGAAAGCTTGATGCTCTAGCTGTGGTGCTGGCTGTTGTAGGCTGGACATTAACCCTTAACAGCACACTAATCACGTTCATACCATATTATATCACCATAACCATTGGTGTGTTCCTCCTGGCAATGGTGCTGGGAATGAGACCAGGTTATGGTAGAAACGAAACATTTATTGGCATTATATTCGCCGGAATCATCTGGATTATAAGGACGGTGATCCTTTGAGCAAAGAGGATACAGAAAAAACTGGTGATATATCCAGTATGGATGAGGATGATGTGCTGCGCATCATGAAGATGCGAATCGTTGAAAGTTACCGCTGGAAACTGGATATAATTGAACCTATTTCCAAGGAACTGGAGATTTCAGAAGATGAACTGGAAGAAATATTAATCAGAAGGTTGGATATGGCCAGTTTAGAAGCTTTGCACCCACGCTATGAATCATCAAAACATCACTGTATAAAAGAAAAACTGCACTCTGATCTGAGATTATGCTGGTTATCCGATGCAATGAACATATTATCTGAAGAAGAAACTGAAGAAATTAAGAATAAAATTGCTGCTGAAATATTAACCAAAGGTAAATCTTACCAGGAAGCCCTAGAAAATGGTAGAAAAGATTTACTGGAATATCTAATGAGATAAATCGAGGTAAATCAATGTTAGATACCCTTAAAGATGTTGTAAGGAAAAGTTCAATTCACGTATGCCTTATTAACACCGGAGGATGTAATGGCTGTGACATCGAAGTGGTGGCACTCCTTTCACCCCGCTACGATTTGGAACAGTACGGTATCTACGTACACAATAACCCCCGTGAAGCAGATGTGATACTGGTAACCGGGGCCATGTCTGAACAGTGGAAGAAAAACTTGCAGAGAATTTATGCTAAAGCCCCAGAACCCAAGATAGTGGTGGCCATAGGAAACTGCCCATTAACCGGTGATGTTTTCAACCAGGAAGGATGCAAAATCTATGCCCCTGTATCAGACTTTATACCTGTAGACGCTGAGATACCTGGCTGTCCACCCCGACCTTCTGAGATTCTAGCTGCCATTTTAGCAGTGGGCCCTGATGCCTTAGCAGCCAAAGGGAGGCAAAAACAATGATACTTCCAATTGGACCCATACACCCCGCACTTAAAGAACCCGTCCGCCTTAAGCTTAAAACAAGGGGAGAAAAGGTTATAAGTGCCGAAATAGATTATGGGTACGTTCATAGAGGGATAGAAAAAGTAATGGAAGGTAAAACCTGGCAGAAAGGAATATTCCTTTCAGAAAGGGTTTGTGGGATCTGTTCTTACATCCACACCCAGACCTTTGCCGAGACCTTTGAAAAAATAGCCGGAGAACGTGCACCTTTAAGAGCACAGTACCTGCGAGTTTTAACCAATGAACTGGACCGGATTCAGAGCCACCTTCTGGCCAACTCAACCTACTTCAAAGCTGTGGAACACGAAACCCTTTTCATGTACATGCTTTATCTCCGGGAGCCAGTGATGGATGCCATAGAACTGTTGACTGGTAACCGGGTGAATATGGGCTGGAATGTGGTGGGAGGCGTTAAAATGGATGCCAAGGAAACCCATCTCAACCAGATAAAAGAGATCATAACCAAGTTAGAATCAGAATATGGCAGATACGTGTCCATGTACGAAGAAGGGCCACTTGTAGGTCTCAGGTCCAAAGATGTGGGCAAAATGAGTCGTGACGATGCTATAACTGGCCGTGCAGTTGGGCCAATAGGAAGAGCTTCTGGTCTAAAACATGACCTCCGGGAAGATCATCATACCTACCAGGATCACTTTGACTGGAAGGTTATCTGGAGAAAAGATGGTGACAACTTCGCCCGGAACATGAACCGTTTTGATGAAGTTAGAGAGTCTATTAAACTCATCAAACAGGTGATTGAAAACATTCCTGAGGGACCTGTGCGGGAAAAAATTAACATACCCGCTGGATATGCTGAGTGGAGGAATGAAGCTCCCCGTGGTGAAGTCACCTACATGATTGAAACCAATGGTAATCTTATAAACAATATCTCAATTCGAACCCCCAGTATCATGAATATAGATGTCTGTGCTAAGTACATGCTGAATGATGTAGCTACAGTGGCGGATGCAGTTGCTACCTATGCCAGTGTAGACCCTTGTGTTGCCTGCACTGAAAGAGTAGTGATCATGGATGAAAGTGGAGAAAAGAAGGAATTCGATGGGCTTCACACTGTTAAATATCTCAAATAATATTTTAAACAAATTAAATGAATCTTTAAACAGTTAATAAATTTTAAGACAGTTGATGCATCATGTCATCGGTAATATGGTATATTTACGAGTTCGCCCGAAAATCCTGGGCTGAAAATTTTGCAGTGGCCAAAACCGACCCGGAGATAGTGGAAACACCCGACCGTTTCCGCGACTTCCCCCAGGTCTTCCCAGAAAACTGCATAGCCTGCGGTGCTTGCACTGCAGCGTGCCCCGCTCCCCAAGCCATTAAACTGATTAGAAGCGAGGACACTGCAGAGGAAGAAGGGCAAACTTATCCTGTAATCAATACCCGCGGATGTATCCGCTGCGGATTCTGTGCGGAGGTCTGTCCCACTGACCCTAAAACACTAACTTGCGGTGAAAACCATCTAATAAGAGAAGAATTCACCATTCTTCCCGCTGAAATAATGTACGTAATCGATGATTACCTCTGTATTCGCTGCAAAAAGTGCATGAATGCCTGCCCAGTTTACGGAGCTATTTACGAAGAGAATAACAAGATCATCGTTGATCAGTCCGTGTGTATTAGCTGTGGAGAATGTTTGAAGAGTTGCCCGGTTAAAGGTGCAGTTAAAGGTATCTACATCTCCAATGTTCAGGAACAAAAGAACATCATCAATCTTATTGTTAACACCTTAGAAGAACGTATCGAAGCTGAAAGAGACAATATAACTCATTTATCTGACACTGAAGTCTTTAATATAGATTATCCCATTGCTGACCTGGTGACGGGGGCCCGATCTATACTGACCAATGATGACCTGATTCTGGATACCTTCCAAAAAATCACCGACCGGCTGAAGTTACGTATCGTAACTTGGGACGAGGAAAAATGCAAAAAATGTCATTTATGTGTTGATGAATGCCCATCTGGGGCCATAAGCTATGATGAAGCAGAAGATGTGATCAAACGGGATACCAAAAAGTGTCTCCGCTGTAGCACCTGTTACCAGACCTGTCCCTTTGGAGTGGCAGGCTACTTTGTAGCCAGGTTCCTCCTGGATCCACCTTCCCTGGAAGAGGGAGTTATCCATATCACAATTAAGGCATCGCAGTTACCTGTAGGAGCTGATTAAAAATGCCCACTACAACGGATAAAATCGGGAAATCAGATAAACTTAAAAAAATTTACAAACCACTTCGTGATGTGGAAGTGGAGTACGATATAAACCATGATAAATGTGCCCTCTGCACCGAGAAGCCCTGTCTAAATGTCTGTCCAGTAGATGCTGTACATAAAAATCTCACAGATGACCACATTGAAATTGATGATAATTGCTTTGGATGTGTCCTGTGCAGGAATGCCTGCCCCTACGATGCCATCCATATGGAAACAACCCTTTCTAAATCCCTTAGAGAGAATGTTCCTAACATAAACACCAAACTCTGCCGACAATGCGGAGCATGCGTGGACGCCTGCCGTATGGGGGCTATTCACCTTGTTTCTTCAGGTACCGAGGAAGCCCATAGTGTTATTGATGAAGATAAATGTGTGCGCTGTGGTTACTGTTCCAGGGTGTGTCCCACTGAAGCCATAAAGTATGGTGAGATCCTACCACGTTCAGTGGTGGGTGGGAAGGCCATTGTGGTCAACCAGGAAAAATGTATTGGCTGCATGACCTGCACCCGTGTATGTCCTTCCAAGGGTGCCATTAACGTGGATAAGATGAGCAAACTGCCCTATATCAACCCATCTTACTGTGCTCGGTGTGAAGAGTGCATGAATGTTTGTCCATCAACAGCTATCAGGTATTCATCCCGTAAGAGAGCTTATGAAGGTTATCAGAAGATAAAAACTATGGAAATCGTTTCTGAACTCATGGAAAAAGAAAGCGAGAAACTTGCCCGTGAAACAGTTAAGATTGACTCCATCCTCAATAAGGTCACCCGTGAGGTAAGTCATAGCCACAGTGAAGATGAATTCACCCAGGATGTCACTGAACAGGTTACAGATGAAATAAAAGCACTGGTTGGGGAAGACCTTGAAATTGAAGATCTTAAAGAGATCATACAGGCAACCAACCCCCACAGGGAGATAATGGTAGATGAAGATACATGTATTGGTTGTGGCGCCTGTATAAAAGAGTGTCCTGTTGATTGCATAGAACTGGAAATGCCCTCACCAGTACATATCGAGGACGGATGTGTTTACTGCGGTAAATGTGTTGAAACCTGCCCATTCCAATCCATATCACTCAAGGAAGAATCCTTCCAAGTGGAAGATGGTCGTGTTCTCTTCAAAAGACGTGACATCACTGGAACCTCATCTGGAGAAGTCCTTATTGATAATACTGCCTGTCAAAGGTGCGGAGTGTGTGTTAATAAGTGTCCGGTTGATGCCATGACCCTGGAAAATGACCAGGTGATTGTTGATGAGGATAAATGCATCTTCTGCGGCGAATGCCAGTCAATTTGTCCTACCAGGGCCGTGAAACTGGATCCTGCGGATTAAACTCAGTAAATATCTTTAATTTCAGATTAGGGGGTTCATTATCCTCCTATGATCTCAACCTCAATCTTTAATAAAATAATTTTTAAGCATGTAATTGAAAAACATGTAATTGATTTTAACGTCCACAGGAGGATGTAGATTTGTTAGGTAAGAAATTCTTTGTTTCTGATTGTGAAGGACCCATCTCAGTTAATGACAATGCCTTTGAACTGGCAGGTCATTTCATTGAAGATGGGGAAAAATTCTTCCAGATAGTCAGCCATTATGATGATATTTTGGTAGATGAAATAAAAAGACCAGGTTATAACGCGGGGAGTACTTTAAAACTCATATTGCCTTTTCTGAAGGCATACGGCGCTACTAATCTGAATATGAGGGAGTTTTCATCACGGAATGTTCTCCTCATACCTGGAGCCAGGGCCACCCTGGGATTGCTGCAATTTATCATGCCATCATACATTGTCAGCACCAGTTACGAACCCTACATCCAGGCACTCTGTGATTTAACCAATTTTTCGTTTAATCAGTGTTACTGTACCCGCCTGGATCTGGATAGTCACCCCCTGAGTGAGCAGGAAGGGAAGAAGCTTAAAGAATTCCGTTCATCCATTGTTTCTGACCCTGAATTTGATAACCTGGAATGCATATTCTGGGAAGACATCCCAGGGATGGAAATTGGTTCACTCATTGAAGAAGTTAAACCGGTAGGTGGTGAAGCCAAGAAGGAAGCAGTTCTGGATATTATGACCAAGAACGGTTTCCAGGCCCAGGATCTGATGTACGTGGGGGACAGTATAACCGATGTAGAACCACTTCATTTTGCTAAAGAAAATGAAGGAATCTCATTATCATTTAACGGGAATGAATTCGCACTGGATAATGCATCCATTGCAGTAATCTCCGATAACACCGTAATCACATCCATAATCGCTGATCTGTTCAATAGATATAACAGAAACGTTGTTTTTGAATTTGCTGCGTCATTTGAAAAGGACCCTGAGAAGGCAGTTAAAGATCATCCAGTTAACCCCCAGCTGGCTTTTAAACTGGCTGAAACCAACACCAAACTCGAAATCATCACTGAAGATAATCTGGAAGAGTTAAAGAAAGATAGCTGTAAGTTCCGTAAAGAAGTTAGGGGAGAATCAATCGGAGGACTGGGTTAATGACCATCGGAAATAAAAAATTCCATGGAAACGGAAATGAAGATTTTTCTGAAAAAATGGATAAAATTGAGGACACCTATGCCGAGGCCTTCAATGGCATATGCTGCCGGGTGATGGTCACTGCCGATGACGAAGAGACCCTCCATAGAGCAGCTTACGATGCCACCAGCACCCCCGGAACAGTCATAGGGCGAGTAGAAGGGGGAATTGAGGGCTGGTTAAATGAAGACCAGACTCCTGACCAGAGGAAAGGAGCAACTCTCCAGTTCTGGTACAACACCACTGATATTGAAAAGTTCCAGGTGGAATTATCATACCGCCTAAGGCAGGACATCCTGGTAAAACCCTTCACCTCAGTGTTTGATGCATCCATCAATCCCACCGGTTATATTGACACCATGAAATATGTTGGTCACTGTGGTGATGGATACGAATGGGAAGAAGAACTATACGGCCGACACATGATTGTGGTACCCATAGCCATACCCGACTTTCTCATCGAACGCAAATTAGGATACATGGAGGGAATCATGGGAGCCAACTTCTGGTACTACTCCAGGAGTAAGAAAGCAGTACTCGAAGGAGGTAGAGCGGCTTTAAAGGCTATTGAATACGTGGGAGGAGTGATAACTCCCTTTGATATCTGTTCAGCAGCCTCTAAACCCGAAACCAACTACCCCTGGATTGGACCCACCACCAACCACCCCTACTGCCCCACCCTTCAGAACATACTTGGAGCTGAATCTCAGGTACCAGTGGGTGTTAATTACATCCCTGAAATAGTTTTAAATGGCCTCACCATCAAATCCCTTAAAAAAGCCATGAAAACAGGAATTGAGGTTTTACTGGATTACAGTGATGTTCTGGGAATATCCGCTGGTAATTATGGTGGGAAACTGGGAGACCACCAGATACATTTGAAGGATTTATTCCCATAAAAATGAAGATTAAATGATTAATTTAGAATAAGAAGATTAGAGTAGGGATTAAATTAGAGTAGAGATTAATTAGTAAATGAATATGTTATAAGTTATAGATTCAACATAAAAATTCATATAAAAAAATAGAGAATAATCAGATGATTAACCTAAATAGAAGGTTACATTTGAACTTGATAACAACTAAACAAGATAAAAAATTGATCAACTGGATGTGATGTTATTTCCCTGATACTGGACGCTGTGGGATTCGGAGCACTGAACCTGGACAGACTCTACTGGGTTAATAAAATAGCTGGAAAAGACGAAGAAGCCTATATTACCAACGTACATGAAAGCTGCGGGGGTTCGGCTGCCAACACCATAATTGGACTAACCAGACTGGGACTATCAACTGGTTTTTTAGGAAAAGTGGCCTGTGACCGTCAGGGACAGTTACTCCTGGAAAACCTTGAAAAGGAAGGTGTTGACACAGGGGGAGTTATAAAAAATTCCCCAGGTCGCAGTGGTACTGTACAGGGATTTGTGGATCCTAACGCTCAACGAGCATTATATGTTGATCCAGGAGTAAATGATGAAATCACATCTTCCGAGATCAACCAGGAATACTTGGAAAATACACGACTTATACACCTCACATCATTTGTAGGCAAATCCATCCAGGTACAGGAAGAACTGTTAGATTCAATTCCAGATAGTGTAACCGTAAGCATGGACCCCGGGATGATCTATGCAACAAAAGGCATCAAAGGCCTGGAAAAGTTACTGGGAAGAACTGATATCTTACTTTTAAATCAGAAAGAACTGGAACTTTTAATACCACACCAGAATAAGGAAAAGGATAAAATGAAAGCCCTTCTTGATTTTGGACTGGAAATACTGGTAATTAAAAAGGGTGAACAGGGATGCATAGTTACCGATGGTGATGAATCCCATCTCATGGAGGCTTTTAATGTTGACTGTCAGGACACAACCGGTGCAGGGGATGCGTTTAACTCAGGATTCCTCTACGGATATTTAAGGGGTAAAAGTATCAAAAGATCAGCCAATATGGGAAACTACGTTGCATCTTACTGTGTGAAAATGCCCGGTGCCATCAGCGGTCTTCCATTCTTATCACAAATAATATCCAAGTATCCGGATAAAATGCGGTGATTTCATAAATCATTAAACTGTAATTGAATACTTTGACTAAATTTAAGATATAACTAAATTGTAGGTTATTATAAAATATTATAAATCAGGGACTGAAAATAAACTTACAATAAAATATCCGGGGTTAGTGAATTACATGATGGTGTTAAGATGGATGTAACATTCAAAAAGAAGAAAGAGGTACTGGAGGGAGAGGTAGCCCTTAAATCCAGGGACCTGGAAGATAGTCAGGAAGGGTTTAAAGGAGAAATTGAGGATTGCACCTTTGAGGATAAATTCATAACTATTTCCCCTGAGTGTGTCCGGTGCAATTTATGCGTGGAGGAATGTCCGGTTAATGCTATCAGTGACTCCACATCATCACGACCCGCTAGAATCATGGACAACTGTGTGAAATGTGAAATCTGCGCCCAGACTTGCCCTGTGAAATGTGTACATGTTGTTGAAAGCACATCAAATGTTCAGGACGATGTTAAATTTCATCTGAAGGATGTCAAGGTACCACATCGTAATTTACGCATGGAATCAATTCAAGTGGATCCTGATAAATGCGATTCATGTGCTACATGTGTCAAATTCTGCCCCACTGGAGCCATCACTACTCGTGAGGGTGAAGTTGCCCAGGTTGACCCTGATGCCTGTGTGGGTTGCGGTGCCTGTGTTAATGTCTGCCCCCAAGGGTCCATTGATCTTGTAAGAGAACTAGGACCTGTGATAAAAACAAAAGAGCTCATGGTGGATGAGGACACTTGTGTTCAGTGCCAGGTCTGTGAAGAAAACTGTCCAGTTGATGCCATTAAGATTGATGGTGACCGGGTGGTCTTAGACCAGGAAAAATGTATTTTATGTGAAGTTTGTTCTACAAAATGCCCGGTAGGGGCTTTAAAACTGGAGATGGTTTAAGATGTTAGTTAAGGAAATGATGGACAAGGATTTTATTGTAGTATCCCCTGATGAGGACCTGGTGGAAGTTTCGATTTTAATGGAAAATAAACGGAAATTCACCACCCCTGTAGTTGACGATCAAAAAAGGCTCATCGGATGGATCACCTCCCTGGATGTGACCCGAGGATTCAGGGAAGGTCTGAAAAAGGTTAGAGATGTAATGTATGTTAAGGATGATGTTGTTCTTGTAAATCAGAATGACCCTGCACGTTTAGCTGTCCTGGAAGCATCCCAGCACCGGGTAGTTGCCATACCAGTTGTAAATGATGATGATGTGGTAGTGGGTGTGGTCCGTACCTTTGATATTGTGAAAACTCTTTCCAGTCTTTATGAGATTAAGGTTTACAAGATCTTCGAGGCCATGGACAATGAACTCAAAGGAGTTACCTGGGATGAACTTATGGAAGCATCAGCCATTGTCACCCGCCGCAGGACCGGTAAACGAGTCACTGCCCAGGACTACGAGAAAAGGATCAGAGAATCCACCTTTGGTGAGGCCATATGGGCCACTGGAGGATTGGAAAAATTCTTTGTGGGACTCATTGCCATTGGAGAACTGGTAATTGCCCGGAAAGTAGCCCAGGCACGGAAATAATTCTTTTTATTTCCTATATAATTCTTTTTTAAAATTTTTTAAAAATCACTTTCATCACTAAATACTTCTTTTAGATAATAGGGAATTAATCCCTGAATATTTAATTTAGATAAATCCTCACCAGGAGGTTACTCCTCTTAATATGGTAGTTAAGATATTCAGACACTTCATCTGTGGTTTAGTCTGAGTTTTTTCTAGACATCACACACAAATGGAAAATTTTAAATTATTGTAATTGTTATTAAGTTCAATAGTTCACCCTTATTCTAATTCATTAGTTCTTTTTGAATTCTCCAAGTTAAAAACAGCCTTTTTACCACAACCTATATATAACAATTGTTATATAACTATCGTTATTAATAAAGTTATAATCCCCATCTTATAGTTACCATTATCCATTAAGATCAGTCTTTAACAATGACGAGGAGATAACCGTGATTAAGTAGTGTTCGGGGTAAATAAAAACATGTGAGGATGTAATATGCTTACCAGTAGTGAAATTAAACGATACGCACGCCAAATGATGATATTTGGTGAAGAAGGACAAGAAAAACTTAAAAATGCAAAGGTATTCATTGCAGGTGCTGGAGGTTTGGGCTCTCCCATTTCAATATACATGGCAGTGGCTGGAGTGGGAAACATTACCCTAGTTGATCATGATGTTGTGGAATTGAGTAACCTCAACCGACAAATATTACATGGAGATACCGATATCAGGAGGAAGAAAACTGAATCAGCAGAGGAAACACTCACTGCACTGAATTCTGATATAAACGTTAATATCCTAACTGAAACCATAAATGATGAGAATGTTCTTAACCTTATTGGAGACTCTGATCTGATAATCGATGCCATGGATAACTTTGACACCCGTCACACCCTTAACCAAGCAGCGTTCAAGTTGAATATTCCCTATTTCCATGGTGCTGTTAGTGGATTTGATGGTCAGGCCACTACTATCATACCTGGAAAAACTGCATGTTTAAACTGCATATTCCCACAAAGCCCAGCTAAAGCAGTTTTCCCAATCATTGGACTTGCCCCTGGATTAATTGGTGTGGTGCAGGCTACTGAGGTAATTAAATATATCACTGGAAAGGGAGAACTCCTGGAAAATAAGATACTCTTGTGGGATGGTTTAAAGTCTGGGGTAGAAAAAGTTAAAACTAATAAAAGGCCAGATTGTGAAGTATGTGGCCAATAGTTAAGCTTTAGAATACTGTATAAATTCTGAGCCAAAAAAATGGATTTGAACCTGGAAAAAATCTTATATTTTTTTAATTTTGGGAGCTTTTAAGATGCTGGAAAAACTGATAATAGTTCGTTACGGTGAAATTGGGATTAAAAGTCCCAAAGTTCGAGGGAGATTTGAGCGTAAGCTCATAGATAATATTAAAACGGTTATTAATGATGAGATTGATCTAAAACAGGGACGTATTTACATTTACCCCCAGGATATTGAAAAAGCACTTCAATCTCTGGAGAAAATTGTAGGCATAGTTTCATTCAGCCCGGCAGCCGTGACTCGAACCAATCATGATTCCATAAAAGAGTTGATTGAAACCTACACCAATGAACTGGTTGATGAGGGATCCTTCTCATCAGATGATTCGTTCGCAATTAGATGCAGAAGGGTGGGAGAACATGACTTCTCCAGCCAGGAAATGGCTGCCTACTGTGGTTCGGTAGTCTACGGTGTAACACAATCCAAGGTTGATCTATCCCATCCTGATTTTGAATTATTTGTAGAGATTAGAGGGAATAAAACCTATGTATTTCACCAGAAAATACAGGGTTTAGGTGGTTTGCCTGTGGGAACCCAGGGAAGGGTTGTATCTCTGGTTTCCAGTGGTATAGATTCACCGGTGGCAACCTTTTTAATGATGAAAAGGGGATGCAGTGTGACAATGATTAACTTCAACAACCATCCCTACACATCTGGATCAAATGAAAAGATTCTGAAAATCTATGAAAAACTTAAAGAGTACTCTGCAGGAGCAAAATTAAAGTTGTATCAGATAGATTACGGTGAATACCTCCACAAATGCATTGATGAAGCTCCAGAGAGGATGACATGCATACTGTGCAAAAGCGGCATGTACCAGATAGCTGAAAAGATTGCCGAGAAAGAAAAAGCACTGGCAATAATTGATGGGAGCAGTTTAGGGCAAGTTGCATCTCAAACTCTTCCCAATGTTCTGGCTACCCGTTATTCAACTTCAATGCCAGTTTTAAGTCCCCTTATAGGGTTGGATAAGGTGGAGATCGAAAATATCGCCAAGAAGATTGGAACCTACGATATATCCATACTGCCAGATAGTGGATGTTCAGCTGTTCCACGCTATCCTGAAACCAATGCAGAGTTACACCTTGTTCTGGAAGCCCTTGAAACCATTGCTGCCGAAAATGAATTTAAAAAAGCGGTTTCTTCAGTGAAAAAGCTTAAATAATCACCACCACCCCTAATTCATCTAACTTTTTATTTCTTAACATTATTATTAATGTTTTTTTTGAGAGAATTGGCCGCAATTTTTATATATAACAATAGTTATATAACAATTGTTAAAACAGGTTGGATGGAGATTCCCAATCCAGTTAAATGAGTTTTAACAACACCACAAACCAAGAGGAAAAAATAAATGGAAATATTTTCAAAAGTATCAGAAAAGGATGTGACCAAGCAATTGTATCCGAATTTGCAGAAGAATTTATTGATTACATTGAAAGTAACGTTATCATCATAGGATCTGGTCCAAGTGGTCTCATAACTGCCCGTAGGCTTGCCCAGCAGGGTGTGAAAACTCTCATAATCGAAAGTAACAACTACCTGGGAGGAGGGTTCTGGATTTGGGGGTACCTTATGAACAAACTAACCGTCCGAGACCGGGAGAACGTATCCTGGATGAGATTGGAGTTCCCTATAAAAAGGTTCAGGATGGCTTGTTTGTTGCTGATGGTCCCCATGTCTCTTCCAAGCTCATTGCCAGTGCACTTGATGCTGGTGCCAAAGTGGTTAACATGACCAAATTCGATGATGTTGTGATAAGGGATGGTAAAGTTGCGGGAGTGGTTATAAACTGGACACCGGTGTCTGCTCTGCCACGGGCAATTACTTGTGTTGATCCAGTGGCCCTGGAGTCAAAGATAGTTATCGATGCCACCGACACGATGCAGTGGTTGTTAAATCCTTGGAAGAAAGAGGAATGGTAGATATTGAAGGTTTCCAGGGAATGTGGGTGGAAAAATCAGAAGATGCCATTGTGGAGAACAGCAAAGAGGTTTACCCGGGATTACTGGTTACTGGTATGGCTGTGGCCACTACATACGGAAGCCCCCGTATGAGACCCACCTTTGGAGGAATGCTCCTATCCGGTGAAAGGGTGGCTGAAGTGGCAATTGAAAAATTGAAATCCAGCATGAAACTCTCCGAACAGGAAAAGGGTGAGGTTAAAGGATCCGAATAAAATTTGAAATCCAAATAAATTATAAATAATTATTGAGTGATTCTAGAGTGATCTGAAGAGTAATTCTAGAGTGATCTGAATATAAAGTGATCCTAAATGAAAAATGGAATGAATGGATAGATAAACGTTCATCACCCATCACCCATTTTTTTAAAGGATAAATTAGTGAATGTCAATAAAATCCTAATTAAAGTGATCCTGTGATAAAATTTACATCCAGTGAAACAGTAACCGGTTCTAGATCAGGGGAGATAATTGCAGTATGTTCCAGCCCCCATAAACAAACGCGAAAGACGAACGTTACGGAGTGTGTGGTTAAAGAAAACCACGGACTGGAGGGTGATGCCCACAGTAGCCCGGAAACCCACCGACAGCTAAGTCTCCTGGCACAGGAGAGTATTGATAAGATGAGGGATCTGGGGCGGGATGTGCATCCCGGTGATTTCGCCGAAAACATTACCACCACCGGAATCGAACTCGTCTTGCTTCCCATTGGCAGCAGGATCAAGGTGGGTGATACAACCATCCTGGAAGTTACTCAGATAGGTAAAGAATGCCACAACCACTGTGCTATTTACCAGCAGGTTGGGGACTGTATAATGCCAGGGAAGGTATATTCACCCGGGCAATCACTGGAGGGAAGGTTAAAGCGGGAGATAAAATTAGGATTCTTTGACTTATTCACTAAACCCCCTACCACCCTCCTGAATTTTTTAGACTTAATAATATTCTTCGAATAGATTACCAGCCAATTAAATTGATTGGTTCTCTGTTTTCACCAGTATTTTATCCCCAATAGCAATTACCATGTCTTGAGGAATTCTAATATCATTTTTAGAACTTCCTAGACCTTCTAAGAATCCTCCTCCCCCAACTATGAATGCTTCCAGGGTTTTGGTTTCGAAGTTTACTTCCACATCTCTTACTTTACCAATTACAAGTGCATTGACGTCTACAACTTCTTTCCCAACAATTTCTTCTTTTATTTTCATAACAATCATCCCCTCATACTCAGATTTATTAACTAATTTTGTAATATCCTCTCTTGGATTGATTTTTCTGTTTGTGTATTCCCTACCTACTTCGTAACTTTTGCCAATGTCTTCCAAATCCTTCAATACATTCGAAAATCTCTTTTCAAGCTCTTCTCCGAACTCATCTCTAGTGGAAAGTTCAAAATCACTTATTAGCTGATCACTTTGTTCATCTGGTAATAGGTCAGTTTCACTGGATAAATCATCAATGCTAACTATATGACTTATATTTCCATTTATTTTTTCATCCTTTTTTGCGATGTTTTCACCACCACCTGAAACATTTTCATTAACTTTATGAACTATTTCCCCATCTAATATGGGTACAGAAACCTCTTCAGACACATTTTCTCTACCTTTAGATACTTTTTTCATAATCTGTCCCTCTCCAACTATAACCGCAGTTCCAGTGGCAGTTACTATGGTTACGCTACCTTGTAAACCACCCATGGAAACATAGTCAATTAAAACTTCTACCACTGCATTTGCCCCCATTGACTCTGCATTTTCTAGCATGCGGGATATAGCTCCCTTCCGGGCCTCTCCTAAATTCATATCCTCCAGTTGAGCGGGTTCGATGATCTTTAAAATTTTTAATAACCGTTCTTCAGGTTCTTTTTCTTGTGTTATTGATTCTCCAACAACTAAACCAACATAACTCTTTATTTTTTCCCCATTTACATCAGGAATAGATACCAGGGGCACGGTTAATTCATCCGGGAAAATTTCATCAGCTTGCCTGTCAATCTCCTTTCCTTCAGTTTCAAGCGGTTTTAGGATCATTTCAGAGGGAGTTCTCACCAATACTCTAATAATCCGGGTGAATATACCGGGAACTACTACGAAGAGAATATGGTTTACGAAAATAGGAAATGCAGCTTGAATTGTCAATATTATTGCAATGATAGTGATTAAACTCAGGGTTACCGGTTCTTTGGGAAATATCAGGCCAGGCCCGAACCATCCATAACCATTGATTAAAAAAAATGTGAAAAGAGCACTGATGGCACCGGTACTCTTACCATATTTTTTACGGGCTATGATAGTTTCAACAACTCCTGCAAGTAACGGGGATACAATATACATGATATTGAATCCAAAAATAATCAAATTCCATGCTATGCAGATTATAGCTGAAATGAACCCCAGTGTGGTTCCTAAGAGTATAGCCAGTAGCGCCCAGCGTTTTTCTATAAAGAAATTTTCATTGGAAGTTGGCAAAACAGGTCACCTTTAAAGCTTTTAGTATGTTCTATAATCATTTATTCCTGGAAAGAAACTGCAGTTCCCACCACTGTGACCATTATGGTGTTTCCCATGGTACCTCCCAGGTTATGGTATGCCACACGAGTCCCTATGATTGCATTAGCACCTTTTTCCAGAGCTTTTTCTTCCATACTCTTAAGTGCCAGGTTTCTTGCTGTGGTGAGCTCTTCTTCATATTTAGATGTTCTTCCACCCACCACATCTCTAACTCCAGAGAACAGATCTTTATATAGATTTGCTCCCAAAAGAGCATCTCCAGTTACTAAACCATAATATTCATTTATTTTTTTCCCTTCAATAGTTGGTGATGTTAAGATCAGCATTTAAAACACCCCTCTATTTTTTTTATAATACCCTCATTTTTAATGTCCCTTGTTTTTACGATTTTTTTCCTTTACTATCATCTTTTTCCGCTTCACTGGTCATGAGTAAGGCTAGCCAGCGAGTTTCATCATAGTTTTCCAGATACTTTATTACAATCAAGGTCAAAGGTACCCCTATTAAAAATCCGGTGGGTCCTAAAATCCAGCCCCATACAAATAATGAAACAAATACCACAAAAACTGACATCTGAAGTCCTTTACCAGTTAATCTGGGGAATATGTAACTTTCAGCTACGGTATTGATAATGATAAAGAAGAGACCCATGGTGATAGCGCCCCATATTCCATATTTAGCCCAAGCTACTAATACCGGAGGTATTGCTGCAATCATAATACCCAGATATGGGATAAATCCCAGGGCAAAGGTTAACAATCCCCAGAGAACTGCAAAGTTAATGTCAAAGACAAAAAGAATAGCTGAAACACCTATTCCATAAATGAAGTTTACTTTTGCCCGGATTACGAAGTATTTGATGTTAGCATCAACAATATCAAATATCTTAGTCAGAGTAGGATTATCTGCACCTAATCCATTAACAAGTCTTACTTTTATCAGTGGAAGCTCATAGACCAGAAATATGACTGCAAAGAGAATAAAAGTTCCTGTGGCAATAAGTCCAGTAATATTCTCTAGGGGTATATTAGTGACAATGAATTTTATTATTTCATTTCCATATTGAGCTAAAATACCCGAAGAGTTAATGGTGAAATCAGGCAGTTCTTTTACTAATTGGATTAGTGAAACCATGAGAAACCATAAAATTGCCAACCCCACAGCCAATGTTCCAACCAAGGTTACTATTACTGACTGGTTGTAGGAAAGGCCTTTTTTCTTAAGCCACATTAAAACAGGGTATATGATAATAGCAAGGAATATTGAAAGCAATATGGGTCCTAAAATTTCAGAACTATATTTCAATCCTATAATTGCAAGAAAAATAAATGCTATTAACATGATTTGCCGCGTGTAAGGCGGTGTTTTAAAATCCATCACTGTTTTATCCTCCCCATTAACTTTAAAGTTATTCTATTGGCTTTAACTTTGTTCTACTGACTCTTTTTCGCGCTTACCATCCATAAACTCAGTCCGGGCCGAATATGATCAAAGTAACAATATAATTATATATTCTATAATTGATTAATTTTTGGGCTGGTTTGATTATTTATTAATTTATTTGGAGGTTTCTTTTTTCAAATCTGAGGAGCACAATTACAGTAATGATCATGATACTGAAAGGAATGAAAGCAACACCGTAGAATACACGTGATAGCGAGTCCAGAACTAATCACCAGCTTTTGACCATGCCTTGCGAATACAATCATCACATTGGTAATTATAATCCCATGCTGAAGAAAGGGTCCAGCATAGGATGTATAAGTTAGGAAACAAAGGTAATGGTAATGATACAAAAATATCTAAAAATAAAGGGTAGGTAAAAAATGAGTAATGAAAATCAAGTAAAATGGATAGAAAGTGTTGATAAGGACTTAATAAAATTGTTTGAGACTACAGAAGAATATAAAGCATGGCAAGAATCATTATTTGCAATTATTGGATATTCATCTAATGAAGAAATTGATGAAAAATTAGTTACAGAATTATTGTCGGATCATCTTAATGCAAGCTTTGAATTACAAAAGGGATTAGGAAATGCAAGACAAAAGAAAGGAAAAATGATACGAAATGAGTTGTTATTAGACAATTGTGGAGAATAATTGAGTAATAATATTATCTAAACTCCAGTATAACACATATTCATACAATATAAATCAATGATTTTTTAAATTTAGAATTAATTATTTAAATCATCAAACCATATTATCCACTTAAATAAGTTTGATATTTGGATAATTTAAGTTTATACATTCATATAAAAACTTAACAAAGAAAGTGAGCGTCCACCAATGTTAAGAGATCTTCTTATTGATAAAGAACTGTTTAAAACCCTCAGGGAGAAGTCCCTGGAATCTGATGAGGGTGGAGTGAATACCACTGAAGAGATTGAACTCCTGGAGAAAGCTGTCTTCAATAGATTGAAAAAGAAAAGATCTGTTAAAAAGTACAAGAAATTAGGGGTCAGTAAAGGGGACCTTAAGGAAATAATCCAACTTGCAGACATCATCAGCTTAGATGCACTGGGCGGTCCATCAAACTATGAACTGGCCAAGGAACATCAGGAATGGTGCACCATTTGTGGAAGATGCTGCAGGGAATCTGAATCCATTTTCATACACAAGGATGAACTCAACGTACTCCTCACTTTCAACCCGGATCTGGAAAAGGGAATTATCCGAAACAAACTCTACCCGGAACACTTCGAACTTAGGGACATCCAACCCTGTAAATTCATTGATGATGAAACCAACAAATGCGGAATATACGACTCAAGACCCCAGGTATGCAGGAGCTATCCACTAGTACTCATTGAATCAAACGGTAAATCCAAAAACATCATCAATCTACGTTACAAATGCAATTACTCCATTAATCTGATCCTGGAAAAGTCAATGATACTCTTTGATGAGGCTATCCGGAGACTGGAGGAGAAGAAGTGATGTGGTGTGCCCAGTACAAGTTGTAACCAGTAATGGGTCTTGAAAAAATATTTTTTTACTTAACCCTATTTTACCTTTACCCAAAAAAATAAATCCCATCTACTCTAAAATTATTAATAGAAATAATAGGGGGATTAAAATGGCTGAAACATGCATGAGTGAAAGTGAAGTAGAAGAGTTTGTTGAAAATTTCAAAGGAATGCTATGGGATGACCTGGAAGATGCGATTAGCTGTATGTCAAAAGAAGATATGGCTGCGGTCATACTGGCTTTGAAGAAACGATTCGGTTAAAATTAAATTACTATTTTTTTATAAATTCATCCCTATTCCAAAAATATCATCTTCCATTTTTTTGATCCTCTAAATAAGATGCACAATGATGATCAATAACTTGTATTATCGCACCAGAATATCATCATTAACTTAACAGAATCACATTATAATAAACTTTATATAAAATGATGTTCAATTAACTATCGGAAGTATGATTCCTTATTCCAATACAAGGAATGTAATTAAATCACTTAAATAAAAACATAGAAGTTATTTCAGAGCTAAAAAGAATGAAATGAGGATGTCCTTTATGAATAAAATCAGATATGTACAGAGAGATTGCAAAGATAAAGAGAAAATAGAAAAGTTCCTAATTAAGACCAGGACCGGTGTAATTGGAATGAATGGTGATGATTTTCCGTACACTGTTCCTGTGAACTTCGTTTGGTATGAGGGTTCAATATTTTTCCATGGAATGGGTTCTGGGAAAAAAGTAAACATTCTTTCATCAGAACCACCAGTCTGCTTTACAGTGTATGAAGAATACGGAACAGTGACCGATCCAATGCCCTGCCATGCTGATACTTCCTACATGAGCGTCATGATCTTTGGAAATGTTGAAAGGGTTGTTGATTTTGAAGAGGCAGCTTCGGCTCTTCAAAAACTGGTTGAAAAATACACCCCAGGTTATTACAAGAAGCCCTTAACCAGTAAGCTGATTGAAAATTATAGGTCTTCCTTTGATGAAAATGCGGTTTCTGTCTATCGGCTAACACCTGCAGATATGACCGCCAAAGAAAACCCGGCCGATGAAAACGAACTATTCAAAAATGAATGAAATGAATGAATATATGACTTGAGATGAGGATGCCATTTCCAATAGCTTGCGGTATTTTAAAAAAAATAAATGTTATTCAGAGGTTTCATCCTCAGAAGATTCTCCGGCCTGTTTCTTTTTGTAGTCTTCAATGGCTGCTTTTAGAGCGTCTGCTGCCAGGTTAGAACAGTGCATCTTCACTGGTGGCAGTCCTTCCAGTTCTTCGGCCACATCATTTCTCGTGATCTTCAGGGCTTCATCTATGGTTTTTCCCATTGCCATTTCAGTGATCATACTACTGGTGGCTATTGCTGCTCCGCAACCAAATGTTTTGAATTTTATATCGGTTATAACATCATCTTCTACTTTGATGTAGATGGTCATCAGGTCCCCACATACGGGGTTTCCCTCACTTCCCACACCACTGGCATCGGCTATTTCACCTACATTCCGGGGGTTGGAAAAATGGTCCATTACTTTTTCACTGTACATATTCCATCACCTGCTTAGTTATTATTAAGCTTATTTTATTATTCATCTTCTTTGGCTGGACACCAAAGTGGAGACATGCTTCTTAATCTTTCAACTACTTCACGAATGGCAATTATAGTGTAATCAATATCTTCAGGAGTGTTTTCTTTCCCCAGACTTATGCGGAGTGATCCATGGGCATCCACTTCCTTGAGTCCAATGGCCATCAAGACATGGGAGGGTTCCAGTTTCTTGGATGAGCATGCAGAACCTGTGGATGCATTGATTCCTTTGGCATCAAGTTGCAGTACCAGTGATTCTCCCTCGATACTGCTGAAGCGGAAGTTGGCATTGTTGGGGAGTCTCTTGGTGGGGTGTCCGTTGAGGTAGGATTGTTCAATCTCCCCCAGGACTCCTTTTATTAACCGCTCCCTTAATGAGCTTACGTATTCAATGTTCTTGTCTAGGTTTTCTTCTGCCAGCTGGCAGGCTTTACCCAACCCCACAATTCCAGGAACATTTTCTGTGCCCGGACGCATTCCCCGTTCATGTCCCCCTCCGTGGAGTAGTGGATTTATCCTTACTCCTTTCCTGATGTATAGGGCTCCGACCCCTTTAGGTCCATAGAGTTTGTGGGCTGATATGGATAGCATGTCCACGTTCAGGTCTTCCACATTTACTTCTATTTTACCCACACTCTGCACTGCATCGGTGTGGAAGTAGATACCCTTTTCCCGGGTCAGTGCACCGATTTCTTTGATGGGCTGGATGGTGCCAATTTCATTGTTAGCGTGCATCACTGTTATCAGGATGGTTTCAGGGGTGATTGCTGCTTCCACATCAGAGACTTTCACAATGCCATCTTCACCCACAGGGAGATAGGTAACTGTGTATCCATTTTTTTCCAGGTATTTACATGTTTCTTCCACTGCGGGGTGTTCTATGGCACTGGTGATGATATGGTTGCCCTTGTCTTTAAGTCGGCTGACAGTTCCTTTGATGGCTATGTTGTCTGATTCTGTGCCTCCGCTGGTGAAGTACACTTCCTCTGGTTTGGCACCTATGAGTGATGCCACCTGTTTTCTGCCGTTTTCCATGGCAGTTCTGGCTTCCCTTCCCATGGAGTATAATGTAGAGGCGTTTCCGAAAGATTCTGAAAAGTAAGGCAACATTGCTTCTAAAACTTCTTTATCAACTGGCGAGGTTGCCGAGTGATCCATATAACTCATTATATCACCTTTAATTTATTTTTATTAATTTATTATTTCAGAGTTCTTGAAAATGGTCTGTAAATCATGAAGTTGTTTAGTAGTTCAACTGTAAATATGAGTCTTAAAATTGTTAATATTTATCCCCTGCAATAAGGGTGCTTATGTGATCCGTGGTTATGAGACCTAAAACATTCCCCTGATCATTGACCACCGGCAGTGAAGATATGTTGTGTTTTCTCATCTTCCGTGCAGTTAATTCAATGGGGTCCTGTGGCAGGGCTGTTATAACATCACAGGTCATTATTTCATCGAGTTTATCGTATTTAAGAGCTACTGCTTTGGAAATATCCCAGGCGGTAACTATTCCCAGCATTTTGAAGTCTTCTGAAATTACAGGTAGATGAGTGACTTTCTCATCCAACATTAACTCTGCTGCCTCTTTGATACTGGAATCCTCGGTTATGGTGGCCACGTTAAGGGTCATTACATCCACCACCAGTGTTTCACTGTAAAATCCGTTTATAATGTAACTTAGTTGCCCTGTTTCTAAGAGGAATGCGTCATGTCCGTAGCTGGATTTGATCTGGCAGTAATTAACATCCACTTCATTGGCAGTTAGGGCCATGACTATTTCCTTGGATTCAACTGGAGTGTATAACCAGTCTGAATCAACTGATATTATCAGTAATCTGGCTTTAATATCTTTGAATGCTTCGGATAAGGATACTGTCCCATTTTCTGTAAGGTCAAAATAGTCTATTGCTTTGGAGATGTAGAGATATGAATTAGCATCGAATCGTTTGGTGAAGGTGTCTCCCTGGTAGTGGAGATAGCTTTCCACCTCAAAATCTGTGGAAAAATCGAAACTGTACTCGTCCTTGTCCTGGAGTCTTCTTCCGAACTTTTCATACATTGATTCATTGCTGAGATATGTTATATGGCCAATCATACGTGCCAGGGACAGGCCACTATCGGGGAATTCCCCACCATAATAATCACCCTCATTCCAGTGGGGGTCACTGATTATGGCCCTTCTTCCCACTTCATTGAAGGCTATTTGTTGGGGTGATGAGTATGATGTGGTGGCGATTGGTATGGCTGATCTGACCATGTCCGGGTAGGATACACACCACTGGAGGACTTGCATGCCCCCCATAGATCCGCCCACCACTGAGAATAATTGTTTAATTTCTAGGTGGTCGATTAATTTTTTCTGGGCTTTTACCATGTCTTTTATGGTGATTATGGGGAAGTTTAGTGCGTATGGTTTCCCGGTTTCAGGGTTTATGGATGAGGGTCCAGTTGATCCCTGGCATCCTCCTAGGACATTGGAGCAGATGATGAAGTATCGGTCGGTGTCCAGGCATTTGCCCGGGCCGATTATGTTATCCCACCATCCGGGTTTCCGGTCTCCTCCATGCCATCCTGCCACATGGGCATCACCGGAGAGGGCGTGACAGACTAAGATAGCATTGCTTTTTTGCTTGTTCAACATACCATAAGTTTCGTAAGCTATGGTAACGTCTTTTAACCTGTTTCCACACTCTAATATTAATTCTTCAGATAAGTTGTGGTGTTTAGTTTCTACAACACCAACAGATTCTTTTTTCATTGTTTATCCCACATTTAGGTGTACCTTTAATTCCATAGTTTATTCTATTCATTTTTTCTCCAGGATTCTTGGTTTATTCAGCGTGTGTGCCTATTCATCATGTCAATAGCAATGTTTTTTACATCTTTAAATGATTTATACATTGATGCGTGATAGTGCCTGATCTATATCAGCTATAATATCTTCCACGTCTTCCAGTCCAATGGAGAGTCTAACAAAGTCTGGGGTTACTCCAGTGGCTGCCTGTTCTTCAGGGGTTAACTGCTGGTGAGTAGTGGATGCAGGGTGTATAACCAGACTCTTGGCATCTCCAATATTGGCTAGGTGAGAGAGTAGTTCCACGTTTTCGATGAACTGTTTACCTGCTTCCAGACCTCCTTTGACACCAAATCCAAGAAGTGCCCCGTATCCTCTTTTGAGATATTTGGATGCTCCTTCATGGGTCGGATCATCTTCGAGTCCGGGGTAACTTACCCATCTGACCTTGGGATGGTTTTTGAGGAACTTTGCAACATCCAGTGCATTTTGTGAGTGCTGTTTCACCCGCAGATCCAGTGTTTCCAGTCCCTGTAAGAATAGAAAGCTGTTAAATGGACTTACCTGAGCTCCCAGGTCACGTAATAATCTTAATCTTGCACGGAATGTGTAAGCCACGTTACCCAGTTCAGGGAAGTCTCCGAATGCATCCCAGTATACTAATCCATGGTAGCTGGGGTCTGGCTCTGTGAATCCTGGGAATTTGCCGTTGCTCCAGTCGAAGTTACCTGAGTCCACTATCACTCCTCCAATTGAGGTTCCGTGTCCTCCAATAAATTTGGTTGCGGACAATACTGTGATATCCACTCCGTGTTCTATGGGTTTCACCAAACCTACTGCACTGGTGTTGTCAACAATTACTGGGATTCCAGCTTCATGAGCTATGTTCGAGATGATTTCAAAGTCTGGAACGTCCAGTTTAGGGTTTCCAATTGATTCAGCGAATATGGCCTTGGTTTTATCTGTTATAGCATCTTCAAATTCTTCGGGTTTTGTGGAGTCCACGAAGTTGACTTTCCTACCTAATTCAGGGAGGGTGTAATTGAAAAGTTGATAAGTTCCACCGTAGAGGTTGTCTGCAGATAATATTTCATCACCAGGTGAACTGAGGTTCAGGACGGAGTAAGTAATTGCAGCCATTCCTGAAGCCACTGCCAGTGCTGAATTTCCACCTTCAATTGAGGCTATCCTCTTTTCGAACACATCATTGGTAGGGTTCATTATACGGGTGTAAATGTTTCCCAGTTCTTTTAGACCAAAAAGGTTGGCTGCGTGATCAGTATCATTAAATACATAAGCTGCTGTTTGGTAGATTGGTACTGCTCTTGCCCCGGTTGTTGGATCCGCTTCTTCCTGCCCTACATGCAACCCTAATGTACTCAACCCGGGTTCTCTTTTATTTTCTGATGTCATTTCGTTTTCCTCCGTTGTTTTAACATTCCATTTTTCCCCATAATTTTATTGTAATTATTTGATCTGATTATCGCATTATGGGGTTTTAGATTTTCTGGGGAGATTTTAGTATTATTCTCTTTTTTCTTAAGGATTACACCGAAATAAGCCCCCCACCAGGAAATATAACAATTGTTATATTATTTTACTATTTAAACTTTGTCCCTTAATTACAGCCCAAAGCCTGTTTCGATTATTAACACCCATTCCCCAGTGGGACAAATTAAATGAACCTGGAAAATTAATTATAATATAATATAACTTATATAATATAACAATAGTTATATAAATTTGGTGATACAAATGACCATGACTGAAGAAATGATGGATGCTATTGAAAAGGACTTAGTATTTCTTGCAACTGCCAGCAGTGAAGGTATTCCCAATGTGGTTCCCATTGGCTTTGCAAGGCCCATTGATAACGGAAGCATATTAATCGCTGACAACTACATGAAGAAAACCCGGGAGAACATTGAAGAAAACCCTAATGTTGCCATTGTAACCAAGGATGCCCAAAAAAACCCCTACCAGTTTAAGGGAACTGCTGAGATCTTTGAGTCCGGGAAGATCTTTGATGAAGTGGTTGAATGGGCACAAAATGTTATGACCAAACTGAATCCCAAAGCAGCCATAGTGGTTAAAGTAACTGAAATATATTCTGTACAGCCAGGTCCTGAAGCCGGGAAAAAAGTTGAATAGGACATAAATACTGAATATAACCTAAAAGATAAGGAAGAATGTTGAATAAATATTTAGAATATTTATTCAATTTTTTATGAATAATAATTTTTTAAGGGTCCAAAAAGTTTTTAATGATCAAAAAAACTCCATTAAATGATTTTGTCATATTAACATAACAGTAAATTTCCCGTAAAAACTCACTGTGAATTCATAACAATGTTTATATATAACAATTGTTAATCTTTGTAGTACAGTTTGAATAATTAGCCTAGATATTCATCAATCGTTATTTTGCCGAGATGACCGAGCGGCTAGGTGCGTGGCTGCAGACCACGATACTTGGGTTCAAATCCCAATCTCGGCCTTTTATTTAATTAACCAAATAGCTAAAGCTATATAAAAAAATCAAACCACGAAAAAGAGGTCTCTAGAAATATTTGATCCACTAGAAATATTGATAAATTCATCTACTAAAAAATTTGTTAAATCTTTTTAGTAAAAAAAGTCTCAATAAATTAAACATCTAAAAAAAGAGTCATCGTGATCCTATGATAAAAGTATATAACACGTTATCCCGTAAAAAAGAGAGTTTCAAGCCACGTGAAGGAAACAGGGTGAAAATCTTTGTCTGCGGGCCAACAGTATACGATAACTCCCACATAGGTCACGCACGGACCTATATCTCCTTTGACGTTATCGTCCGTTACCTTAAATATCAGGGTTACAGTGTTTTCTACCTGCAGAATATCACTGACATCGATGACAAGATCATTAACCGGTCCAGAGAAACTGGGGAAGACCCCTTGGATCTGGCGCGGAAGTTTGAGGAAAAATACATACAGGACATGAAGTCCCTGGGTGTGGAGAATGTTAACCTTTATGCCAGGGCCACTGAACACATTCCAGAAATCATTAAACAAATAGGAACCCTCCTGGAGAAAAGATTTGCCTACGAAACAGATAGTGGAGTTTACTTCGATGAATCCCGATATCCGGATTTTGGCAAACTTTCCAACCGCAAAATCGAGGATCTTAATGTTCACCGCATCAACCCGGATACCAACAAGCGTAATCCCGGTGATTTTGCACTGTGGAAAAAGAAGAATGAAAAACCTTACTGGGATTCACCATGGGGCCCAGGACGACCAGGCTGGCATATAGAAGACACTGCCATAACCGAGGAATACTTCGGACCACAGTATGATATACACGGGGGAGGCCTGGACCTCATATTCCCTCACCATGAAGCAGAAATAGCCCAGATGGAATCCGCATCAGGGAAAAAACCTATGGTTCGCTATTGGATGCACACTGGTTTTTTGAATGTGTTGGGAGAGAAAATGTCCAAATCCCTGGGAAACTTCATCACCATCAAAGACCTGTTGGAAGAATGCCCACCCGAAGTATTCCGATTCTTTGTCCTGTCCACCCATTATCGCAGCCCCATAGATTTCAGCCAGGAAATACTTGAACAATCACGTAGTGGGCTTAAAAGAATATATAAACATATCGAAACCATTGAAGAACTCATGGAAAGTGATATTCCTGAAACCAGTGCAAAGGATGCAGAACATGAAAAATTGCTCCGTGAAACCAGGAAAAATTTCCAGGAAGCTATGGACAATGATTTCAACACACCATTTGCCATTTCATCCCTCTTCGATTTCATAAGAGATATCAATCGGGATATAAATGATTCAAACATCTCAAAAAATACTTTAATCGATATTAAAACCTTCATAAAGGAAATAGGTAATATTTTAGGTTTTGAATTTGTTTTAAGTAAATCCCATGATGATGTTACTAATGAACTGGTGGATATCCTCACCAGTATCCGAGGTAAACTTCGCCAGAGGAAGGATTATGAGCTTTCAGATGAAATCAGAAGCAAACTTAATGATCTCAATATTGTTATAGAAGATCGGAAGAATTAATTTCAAAAATTAAAGGATTAAATAATGATTTGTAATTATTAAAAATTTAGGATTAGATTTATAAGGGTTAAAAAGCCCATCACTTAAAAAGAGGTAAATAATTCATAAAAGAGGTAAATTTGTAATGAGAACCCTTAAACTCGATGAAGATTCCTCCAAACTTGCCAATGAGGTAATCGGCGATTTAAAAGCATCACCTTCTCTTGAACTATTTAAATGCATCCAGTGTGGAATGTGCGCTTCACTATGCCCCGGAGCACGGTACAGTGACTATAATCCCAGGGAAATGGTTAAAAGGGTATTGGATGGGGATGAAAGTGTTGTCTTTGATGATGATATATGGAACTGCTTCTACTGTTACACTTGCCACAGTGTTTGCCCGGCCAATAACAGTGCCAGTGTGGTGAACCAGATATTAAGGCAAAAGGCAATTAATGAAGGAGAAAAAATTGAGAAGATCTCTTCATTTTTAACCTACGGTGACAGTTTTAGGGATATTGGGATAGGCTCTATTCCATCCGCGTTTTTTGATATTCTGGTAAGTGATTTCGGATCAGACTGGTTGGATCTGAAGATCAACCTGGATGGCGTTCGGAAGGACTTGGGACTGGGACCAGTTACCCTGCCAGATGATTCCATTGAAGAAATTAATGAAATTCTGAATATAACCGGTTTCACCAAGAGAATGGAAAAAATAAGGCGATCGTAATGAAAAAAATACCTGATAAAGACATCCTGTTATTCAAAACGTGTCTGGTGAGTGTGGAGTATCCTGGTGTTGAATCATCAACTGCCTTCCTTTTTGATAAACTGGGCGTTGGATACCATCGTGATGAACGCCAGTCCTGCTGCACGGGTCTGGGACATTACTATGACCTTTTTGACCAGCTTTCCACCACCACCCTGGCTGCCAGGAATTTTTGGGTTGCCCGGGACACCGGTAACCCCAACATAGTAGTGATGTGCGCCACTTGCTATGCCATCTTAAAAAAGTCTGCTAAAATCCTGAACCAGGATGACGAAGCCCGGGAAAAAATCAACGGACTCCTGGAAGATGCGGGTCTTGGTAAAATGGTTTACCACAAGGGTGACATCGACCCTCATAAAAACATTTTCCATGCTGCAGAAATTCTCCACAATAAACGGGAGTTGTTTGAAGATTCATCCCAGCTGGATTTCTCCCAGTTTAACATTGCCACCCATCATGCCTGCCATTACTGTAAAGTGCACTATGAAGACACCATTGGTGGTGTTAGACATCCCATGCTCCTTGATGAACTAGCTGCCTCTGTTGGTGTGGACACTACAGGATGGTATGACCAAAAACGGCTTACCTGCGGTGCGGGGTTTAGCCAGCGCTTCACCAACAAGGAGCTTTCCCTCAGTGTTACTGGTGAGAAACTCATGAGCCTTAAAGATAACCAGACTGATCTATTACTACATATGTGTCCCAACTGTCAGATGCAGTTTGACCGTTACCAGCCAGTTATTGAAAAGAAACTGAATACAAAATTCAACATGTTCCACTTGAACATATCTCAGTTTTTAGCCCTGAACATGGGAGCTGACCCCTATAAAGTGGTGGGGATCCAAACTCACACTGTTCCTTTAGAACCACTCCTTGAAAAAGCTGGGTATGGAGCCTGTTAAAAATCCCATTGAAAGTGAGAAAATAAAGATGGACCATTAATAGATTTAATCCATCTTTTATCTTTTAAGGATAATAAAACCAGAGTTTTATCAAATAACCCTTTGTTTATCATCTTTTATTAATTCAGAAAATTTAATCCCTAAATCCTTTGATATGATTAATTATCAACCCTGAAAGGAGATTGGTTAATTGAATGAAAATGATTTTGCTTTAAACCCCACCAAGGAAAATCTTAAAGTGGGTGTTTTCCTTTGCCGCTGCGGTGGTAACATCTCAGATAATGTGGATATGGAAAAACTCCGCTCATCCTTAGATGCCACGGTAGTGGAAGAATTCGAGAACTTATGCTCAATTAATGGCCGTAAACTCATCAGAGACTCAATTATAGATAAAGATCTTGATCGAGTGGTGGTGGCGGCATGTTCCCCCATTACCCATGAGAAGACATTCCAGAATTATGTCAAGCCCCTTAACCCTTACCTTATGCAAATGGCCAATATCCGTGAGCAGTGCTCATGGGTACATTCAGACACCCAAAAAACAACAGATAAAGCCATATCATTAACAGCAGCTGCCGTTGAAAAAGCCAAATACTCAGAACCCATCACTCCCTTACTTCGACGTACCAAAAAAAGTGCAGCAGTTATTGGTGGGGGAATATCTGGAATTACCACTGCCCTTTCACTGGCCCGGCAGGGAATAAAAACACGGATCATAGAAGAAAAATCCACCATCGGCGGATCCATGGTTAAAATTGGTAAAGTATTCTCTCCTGAAAAACTAGCAGAAGAATGTGCCATGTGCCTTTTAAACCCACTGGTTAACGAGGCTGTGGAAAACAAAAACATCAAAATATTAACCAAAACCAAACTTTTAAGGGCAGAACGTAGAGCAGGGAACTTCAATTTAATAGTTGAAAAAAAGCCAGGGTTTGTAAAAGAAGAAAGATGCATCGCCTGCGGAAGCTGTGCAGAAGTATGTCCCGTGGAAGTGCCCAACTCCTGGAATGAAGGTATGACCATACGGAAGGCCATATACAAATCATTCCCCCAGGCAGTTCCTGATGTGTACACCATTGATGATGAAAACTGTATACAGTGCGGAGCATGCCAGGAAACATGCAACATGGATGCCATTGATTTTTCCATGGAAACAGAAGTGTTACCCATAAATGTGGGCTCAGTTATCATAGCCACTGGCCATAAAGGTTTTGACCTGAGTAAAAGACCAGAATATGGATACGGACGGTTCCCAGATGTGGTTTCTCAAATGGAACTGGCCAGGATCATGGGTGTAAACGGTCCCACCGAAGGACAACTGCAGCGACCATCCAATGGAGAGATACCTAAAAGAGTGGTTATGATCCAGTGCACTGGCTCCCGTGATGAAAAACCAGATGGCAACCCCTACTGTTCTAAGGTCTGCTGTATGGTGGCTATGAAACACTCTAATGTCATAAAACATTACTACCCTGAAACTGAAGTCATAATCTGCTACACAGATATGAGAACTCCAGGAATGTATGAAAAATACTTACGATACGGACAGACTAAAGGTATCAAATTGATTCGTGGCCGAGCAGGAGAAGTTACCCGGAAAAATGGAAACTTGGTGGTAAGGGTAGAAGAAAGCCTTGAACACAGTCCACTGGAAATAGAAACAGACATGGTGGTTTTATCAGAGGCCATGGAACCCTCTGAAGGCACCCAGCAAGTAGCACAATTACTGGATGTGGGTTTAACCGAAGATATGTTCATCAGAGAGAGCCATCCCAAAATAAAACCAGTTAACACCGATGTTGAGGGTATTTATGTTTGCGGAACAGCCCAGGGACCAAAAGACATTACAGACAGTGTTTCTCAGGCTAACGCTGCGGCGGCTAAGGTTGCAGAACTGATGAACGGCAACCTTGAAGTAGAACCCTTCGTGGCCACCATTGACACTACCCGATGTGACTTATGTAAAAAATGTATGGATACCTGTAAGTACAAGGCCATTTATGTTCAGGAAGATAACTTGGCCATTGACCCCATTGCCTGTAAAGGATGCGGTATCTGTCTTTCCCAGTGTCCTGAAGAGGCCATCAGTATCATGGGAAATGCTGATGAAAAATTATTTGCCATTATTTCCGGTGTTCTTAAAACAAAAGAGAAGGGTGAACGCATAATACTCACCTTCCTGGATAGTGTGGGATACCTGGCAGCAGATAACATGGGCATTAACAAGATAAGCTACCCTGAATCTATCCGAATAATTAAAATCCCATCATCAAACCGTTTAATGGCCAAACACATCTTATATGCCTTCAAAAAAGGTGCCGATGGCATATTTTTAGGGGAATATCCTGATGATCTCATGTATCCCCAAATAAAAGAAAAAGTAAAAAACTTGAAAGAAGTGATGGGAGAAAACAATATAAATCCTAACCGTTTAACTCTCCATAGAGTGTACATACCCTATTTCAGAGGATTAGCCAATAAATTAACACTCTTTAACCAGGAAATTATTTCTCTAAACCCGGAACATCAAAGGGCAGATGATAGTGCGAAGGTTCTGGATGAACCTCTTGAATGAACTTCAACTGGAACATATCTTCTTTTTTTATTTTCTTTTCCAGATACCCTAATTTCCAAGTACCGGGACAAATTCATGGTGGAAATGGTGTGCGGCCCCTAATCATGCCACTCTTCATTGAAGATGCATTACAAAAGCTGTATGTTTTGATGCAGGAACAAAAATGAACGATATTACCAAACATAGAATGCACATATCACTTTCCCAATAATTACTCAATTTTTTATTGCCAAGATTAATTTAGATTTTAGATTAATTTTCTAAAATGAGTTATCATATCACCAAATACTTCTGATTTTATTTATCTACATAACCCTCAGACGAAACCTTTATAAGAATTTTCCCACAATGAAAATTATAACAATTGTTATATAACCATAGTTATATATTTAGCTTATGAGATTATAACAATAGTTATATAAGTGGAGTTATATAAAATAAAAGGTGAAAAAATGGTAAAAATTCCAGAATTAAAAAGAGGAATTGCGAACGATATAACCGAAACCATTGGGAACACTCCCTTGGTCAGGTTAAACAAGATTAGCAAAGGTTTAGATGCAGAAATCTTAGTAAAACTAGAATCATTCAACCCAATTAGCAGTGTTAAAGACAGAATTGGAGTAGCACTTATAGAACACGGGGAAGAACTAGGAGCCATAACTCCAGATTCAGTTTTAATTGAACCTACCAGTGGAAACACTGGAATTGCCCTGGCATTTGTAGCCGCAGCAAGAGAATACCGATTAATACTCACTATTCCAGACACCATGTCAATTGAAAGAAGAAAACTTCTGGCAACCTTCGGTGCTGAAATAGTCTTAACACCCGGTGCAGATGGAATGCCCGGTGCAGTAGCCAAAGCAGAAGAACTAGCCGCAGAAATACCAAACGCAGTCTTACCTCAACAATTCAAAAACCCTGCAAACCCCAAAATCCATAGGGAAACCACTGCCCAGGAAATCTGGAGAGACACCGATGGAAAAGTAGACATCGTTGTGGGCGGAGTAGGTACTGGTGGAACAATTACCGGCCTTGCACAAGCTTTAAAGGAAAAGAAACCTGAAATTAAAGCAGTTGCAGTAGAACCAGCAACATCACCAGTCCTATCCAAAGGAGAAAAGGGACCACATAAGATACAGGGAATCGGTGCCGGATTCGTGCCAGAAGTATACCAGGCAGACCTTATTGATGAAGTCATTCCCATTAAAGATGAAGATGCTGGAGCATACTTACTTAAACTGGCCCGGGAAGAAGGAATACTGGCAGGTATCTCATCAGGAGCAGCCACCCGTGCAGCAGTAGAAATTGCCCAACGCAAAGAAAACAAAGGCAAACAGATAGTGGTCATACTCCCGGATACCGGTGAACGATACCTGAGTGTTGGATGGGTTTTCGAAGAGATTTACAAAAACTACGAAGACACAATTCCCCAAATATAGATTAGAGATAGTAAAGAAGTATATAATCCATTCAATGCCATTATCAAGCGTTGAATGTTATTTTTATATTTAAACTTAACATAATTTAGATTTGAACTTGCAGGAGGAAAAGTAAATGTTTGAAAGGATAAAAGAAGACCTGGAAATGGTACGTATGCGGGACCCTGCCGCCCGAAGCACTCTTGAAATCTTCTTCTGCTATCCGGGTTTACATGCTATCTGGTTCCACCAACTGGCCAGCTGGTTCTGGAACCACAAACTATTATTTTTAGGGCGATTCACATCAACCATCAACCGCCTGTTAACCGGGATCGAAATACACCCCGGTGCCACCATTGGCAGAAGAGTGTTTATAGATCATGGGATGGGGGTGGTTATTGGTGAAACCGCAGAAGTGGGAGAAGATGTACTAATCTACCAGGGAGTAGTCCTGGGCGGTACCAGCCTGGAAAAGACAAAAAGACACCCCACCATTGGAAATGGTGTGGTTATAGGCTCTGGGGCCAAGATCATTGGTAACATTAAAATTGGTGACGCTTCCAAGATCGGTGCAGGATCAGTTGTCCTGAAACCAGTTCCCTCTGGCTCAACCTGCGTTGGTATACCTGGTAGGATGGTTCAAGAGGAACGTAAATGTGCCATTGATTTAGATCACGGGGAATTACCGGACCCTGTGGCAGAAGTTATTAGCTTACTTTTAAAACGTCAAGATGAAATGGAAGCCCAGATCAAAGAACTGGGAATTACCTCGACTGTGATGAAGGCTAATGGTTTATTAAGCCGTAAAACTGAAATGGAAGAAATTTTTTCAGAAGGCGCCGGGATATAATGAATCTTAAAGAAATCTCACTTACATTTAAAACGATCATACTAAAAATCAGTATAATTACTAAAAATCAGTATAATTACTAAAAATCAGTATAATGCACACTAATACATACATTTAAAACGTTACATTTAAAAATAAACATAAATCATGAAATTAAGTGAAAAAGCTTAAACTCATAAATAAGTATTAAAAAATCTTTAAAAAAGATTTTAGTTGAAAAACAGATTAATTATTCAAATAAAAATAATTGATATAAATAATAGTAAAATAAGGGGAAATAGTGATTAAAATGAGACCTCCATGTGAAATAGTAGTGTGGTACGTTATCCCCACCATAAGATCTGAACTGGCCAAGGAACTCCTGAATCTGGGCATGAAACAGAAGGAGATTTCTGAACTTTTAGATATAACTCAACCCGCAGTTTCTCAATACATCAGTGATAAAAGAGGGCATGGTATTAAATTCAATGATGAAACCCAAAACCTCATCCGAGAATTTGCCAAGGGTTTGGTGGAAGGAAAACATACTCAAAGGGATATAATACCACACGTTTGTGAAATATGTAGAAAAGTGAAGACTGATGAGATTCTCTGTCAGTTACACAAAGAAAAAGGAAAAATGCCAACTGATTGTGACGCCTGTATGTCATCTCACCTAGTTGAATAAAACTGCACACCCATTAAGGCCACATTCATAGATTTTTTCTAGATTTTTTCCTTTAACTTCCTAAATATTAATTGAACTGATTTTAAGTTTTTTTACCTCACATGATAATTATTTCATTAAAAAAATATATTTTAAATTTTGAATTAATTGACATACCTCTTAATGATTAATTGAAAGACTCTGAAACTAAGTGATATCAGTGAGTAATCATCAATAATTAATTAACCAAATTATCCAGTAAATACTAATTATTCAGTGAATTAATTGATATTTCATGTGCCCAATTAACATATCATAAAAAATTTATATAAATAATATCCAGATCCAGTTTTCAAAATCAAGGAATATTAATCATGTGTGCTATAGCCGGTATTTTTGGAGAAAATATCAACTCTCAATTGTTACAGATGTTGATTTCCATGAAACACAGGGGCCCTGATGCATCGGGAGTTTTCGTAGATGGTAAAATATCACATGGTAATCTTGAAGATTTAACCATATCTTCAGGTAACCTGGGACTGGGTCACAATCTCCTCTCCATTGTGGGATCAGAAGTTGTCCAACCCCTTAAGAAAGGGGAAATTATCCTGGTCTGTAACGGGGAGATATACAACTATTCCCAACTGTATTCTGAACTTAAAAATAAATCAGGTTATGATTTTAAAACTAACAGTGATTCTGAAGTGGTTTTAGCACTAATTGCAAGATATTATAATGGTTCACTTTTAGAAACCATTCCTTCAGTTGTAGAACACCTTGATGGAGACTATGCATTCGCTGTCTACGATAGCAAAGATCTAGTGGCTGTCAGAGACCCAATAGGAGTAAAACCACTTTACTATGGGGATGAAAATGGTTTATTTGGTTTTGCATCTGAAAGAAAGGCATTATGGGCTGTTGGAATAGACAACCCCCATAGTTTACCACCCAGTTTCATGTTGCACAATCAGGAACTGGTGTTCCTGGAGGGAAGGTTGTCATGGAAAGATAACTTTTCCAATGAAGGATCAGGAAACTCTTTTAGGGATGAATCAAAATCAGTTACTTCTGCTAATTCAGTTGATAGTTTAGACAACATTAACAATTCCATTAATAACCCTATTGATAACCTCCCTGTTAACCCTATAAACAAAGAATATTTCAAAAATATTTTAAAGAGTTATATCCAGAAATCTGTGAAAAAAAGAACCATCGGTTTGGATAAGGTGGGAGTATTATTCTCTGGAGGTGTGGACAGCACTCTCTTGGCAGTGCTATGTGCTGATCTGGGGGTTGAAACTGATCTATATGCAGTGGGTAGTGAGGGTTCACAGGATCTCACCTTCGCCCGTAAGGTTGCGGCTGATATAGGCCTCCCCCTTCACATTAGAATGGTTGATGAGGAAGTGGTGAGAAAATACACCCCCTGCGTATTAAATGCCATAGAAGAGTGGAATATTATGAAATTAGGGGTGGGAATGACTGCATACCTGGCTGCGGAGATGGCCCATAAACAGGGCCACAGGGTGATCTTGTCAGGCCAGGGAGCAGATGAACTCTTTGCAGGATACCACCGCTACATTGGTTTTTACCAGCAGAAAGGTGAAGAGGCCCATGAAGACCTTCAGGGTGATGTGGAGAACCTTTACCATGTGAACCTGGAACGTGATGATAAAGTAACCATGGCCAATAGTGTGGAATTGAGGGTTCCCTACCTGGACCTCCAAATTATAAATATGGCCATGAATATACCTATGCAATATAAGATAAGTGGCCCGGATGACAGACTGCGCAAGTGCATTCTCAGAGAAGTGGCCAGCCAGCTGGGTGTGCCCCCGGAGATTGTTAAAAGACCTAAAAAGGCAGCCCAGTATGGATCAGGTATTCATAAAATCCTCAAAAAAAAGGTCCTCAAAGACCAGGAATACATGGGAAAACTGAAAAAATCATTTAAATTTATAGATATTTAATTTCATATAACATAAATGATTCATATAAAATTCAGTGAATGATGATAATTCAAATTTTGAAAAGATGAAAATTCAAATTACGTTAGAAAGAGGGAATATGCCACCTACAACTAATCCAATATGGTAATCTAATATTAATTATGGGAGTGAAAAAGTGAAAATTGAAAAAGAGGCCGAAGAGATATTACAAAGCTTTTCTGAAGCCCTGAAAAACATACCGGAACTGGAAGAAACCCATTACATGGTTGACAACGTTAATTTATCACGGGAAGACTGTGCTGAGGATAAAGACTCTTCAAAGATCATGCGCAACGCCCATGTAGACGAAGAGGGTAACCTGATTGCAGAGAAAGGAAAGTGGGTAAAATGAGATTTAACCTTGTACTGGATCTGCCAGATGTTCCAGGGCAATTATTAGAAGCCCTCGAACCAATGGGAAGGTTAGGGGCCAACATTGTGGCCGTTATACATCAAAGAGATGTTAAAACCGAAAGAGGAACAGTTCCGGTGCAGATAACTATTGAAGGAGATAAAGAAACCCTTGATCGGGTTATGGGTGCTCTGGAAGCTAAAGATATTCAGATAATGGCAGTGGATGGTGTTCTAAGGAAGGAACAGATCACTACTGTTCTGGTGGGAGATATTGTGGAAGAAGATGTAAAGGACACAGTAACCCTCCTAAACCTGTTGGAAGGTGTCAGGGTCGCTGATCTGGATCTTAAAATGTCTGATGAGCCTAAAAACTCAGCCACCAAGATCGTTATGGAAGCAGATTTCGGACAGAAAAAGGAAGTACTCAAAAATATCAAAGAAATTGGGGATCAGAAAGGCTTCCTGGTTATTAATGAAGTTTAAAAGGATTATGAGTCTTGAAAGCGAAAGGTGATCCTATGAAAATTATTATTTTAGGTTTTGGTGCGGTGGGACAGGGAGTTGCCCGTGTTCTATCCATGAAAAAAGAATATTTGAAGAGTAACTATGATCTTAATCCCCAGATCGTTGCGGTAACTGATCGTTCCGGGGCTGCCATTAAAGAAGATGGTTTGGATGAAGAATTACTCATTAAAACCAAGAACGAAACAGGTAAAATCTCATCTTACCCAGAATACGGTGTTCATGGTTTAAGCAGTCTTAAAGTTCTGGGAGAAGTTGAATATGATTGTTTGGTGGAAGTTACTCCCACTGATATTGATGATGGTGAACCTGCCCGCAGCCACATTCTGAAGGCCATGGAAGATGGTAAAGACGTGGTGACCTCCAATAAGGGACCTCTTGCCCTATCCTTCCAGGAACTTGTAGATTGTGCCACATCCAATAAAGTCGAATTTAAATTCGAGGCATCAGTGGGTGGTGCCATGCCCATTATCAATTTCGCCCATGAAAACCTGGCTGGATGTAGTATAGAATCAATATATGGAATCCTGAACGGAACCACCAATTACATCTTATCCCGGATGGCCAATGAAGGATCATCCTATGAACAAACCCTTACTGAAGCACAAGAAATGGGTATTGCTGAAACTGATCCTTACCAGGATGTGGAGGGCATTGATGCAGCCTGCAAAATAGTTATACTGGCTAATTCTGTTTTAAACCTCCCAGTGACTCTTAAAGATGTGGAAGTGGAAGGGATATCCAGGATAACTGCTGAATCAATCGCTCTGGCTAAAAAGGAAGGTTTATTAATTAAACTTATTGGTGAAGCTTCACCAGATGCTCTGGAAGTATCACCACGACTGGTGCCTAAAGGATCTCCATTTGCAGTGGAGGGTACTCTTAACGTGGCCACTCTTAAAACTGATCTGGCAGATGATGTCACTGTGGTTGGTAAAGGCGCAGGATCCGTGGAGACTGCTTCTGCCATCCTCAGCGATATAGTAAGTATTTGGAAAATAAGGAAATAATAAACCCCTTTTAAATTTTTTAAATATCTACGCTGGTAAAATTGTCAGAATACTTAAATTAACACAATAAATGGAATAACCAAATTAGAATGGGAATAAATTGAATTGATTATAATAATTTCCCAAAATGAATTTCCAAATAAAAGAGGATTCTTTTTATTATCCGGGGCATGCTGTACATTGATTAGTGTATTATTAGCATAATATTAATAGAGATTAAAGGAGATACTTAAATGAAGTACATTGTTGTTATTGGGGATGGAATGGTTGACCAACCGTTAAAAGAACTGGATGGAGAAACACCCCTTCAAAGAGCTGAAACACCCCATATGGATTTTATAGCAAAGAACGGGTCCTGCGGCATGCTGGCAACTGTTCCCCAGGGAATGGAACCAGGATCAGATGTGGCCAATCTATCCATAATGGGTTATGATCCTAAAAAATATTACACTGGCCGGGGCCCACTGGAAGCCGCCAGTATCGGAGCCCAACTGAAAGAAGATGATATAGCATTCCGTTGTAATCTCATAACTCAGGAAAATGGCCTTCTAGCTGATTTCAACGCAGGGCATATCAGCACTGCTGAAGCATCACAGCTTATTGAGAGCTTAAATCAATCCTTTTTCCGTTACGGGAAATTTTATCTGGGAACCAGCTACCGCCACCTGTTCATTTATAAAGGTAAAGATGCTGCTTTACTTAAATCAACACCCCCACATGACGTGGTGGGAGAACCCATCCAGGAATATCTTTTAAAAGGAGATAATAGTGTATTAAACGCTTTATCTGTGAAACTGAATGAATTGATGTATAAATCTTCAGATGTCCTGGAAAAGCAGCCCATAAATGAAAAAAGAATTGAATCGGATAAAAATCCAGCTAACATGATCTGGTTGTGGGGGCAGGGACCCAAACCCCAGTTACCTCCTTTTAAGGAGAAATATAACCTTAAAGGTGCAACCATTACTGGGGTGGATCTAATTAAAGGGATTGGAACTTACCTCGGATTAACCAATGTCCATGTCCCTGGTGCTACTGGTTTTTATGACACAGATTACTGTGGTAAGGCCAAGTATGCCTTAGAATCCCTGGAAGACCATGATCTGGTTTTTATTCATGTGGAAGCTCCTGATGAAGCTGGTCATGCCGGTGATATCAATGAAAAAATAATGGCCATTGAACGAATTGACCGACGCATACTGGGAAAACTAAGAGAAGAACTCCCTTCATTGGATGATTATGCTCTGGCTGTGTTACCAGACCATCCCACACCCATAGATATTAGAACCCATACTTCTGATCCAGTTCCCTATGCTGTGTACACCCCTGGTTGCGAAGCTGATAAAACAGAAGCATACAATGAAGTGTCTGTTTTAGATAGTTTTAAAAATAGTTCTAATGAGATCATAGAAGGTTATAAGTTCCTTAAATTTTTCATAGAGTATGCAAGACGTGGAAAAACTGTTTAAGAGGAACTTTTTCTAAGAATATGAAAATATAGAAATATTTTACCAATTAAAACTATTTAATGGATTACCAAATAAGACCATAATCTAGACAAATAGAATATGGTATGACATACCTAACAAAACAATTCATAGTAATTTAATAAAGGTGGGATTTAGCATAAGTTATCCAAGATTTAGATATTATTCTGCAGTGACAGCGGGTAAAATAGCCTCTTTCGTTCTCAGGAAAATTCTTAAAAGTAGTGCCAGTGCCATGCCCGGTAAGGTGGCCATGACCATTTATCCTGATATTTTAGGGGTGGTAAATGACCGCTGCCAGAATAAGATCATCATCACCGGTACCAATGGTAAGACCACCACCAATAACCTCCTCACCCACATTCTAAAGAAGGAATACCCTTCAGTTCTATCTAATCTTAGGGGTGCCAACATGCCCCAGGGACTGGTAAGTGCATTTTTACATGACCGGAAAAAGGAGTATGATTGGGGAGTCTTCGAAGTGGACGAAGGTTCATTTGAAAGGGTTACCGAACATATTAAACCAGACTATGTCCTGGTGACTAATTTCTTCAGGGACCAGCTTGATCGCTACGGTGAGATTGAAAAAGCATTCCAGGATATCTTAGAAGCCCTGGAACCATTGGATACAACATTAATTCTTAACGCAGATGACCCTCTGGTTTCAAACTTCCGGAAACTACATAAAAAGAACATTTATTATGGGGTGACCCAAAACCAGTACAGCACCCTTCAGCAAGGAATTGTTGAATCACGATTCTGCCCAGCCTGCAGCAGCTATCTGGATTACGATTATTATAATTACGGCCAGTTAGGCGGTTACCAGTGCCCTGATTGCGGTTTTTCCAACCCGGATCATGATTACCAGATCACGGAGATAGATTACCAGGACCATCAGTATCATTACCAGTTTAAAAATAAGGATCAGAAAATGCAGGATATAACCTTTGCCTATGAGGGAATATATAATGCATATAACTGTTGCGCGGCATTATCCACTGCCCTGGAGGTAGGTCTTCCCCTAAAGAATATTGCCCGTTCCATTGAAGAGTTTGAATATCATCTAGGCAGGATGGAGAATTTCCAGTTCCCTGAGAAAATCGTTAAAATCGCCCTGGTTAAAAATCCCATTGGACTCAGTGAGACAATAAGCAGCATTTCCCTGGATGAACGTGCTAAATCAATGTTATTTGTGCTTAACGACAACCCGGCTGATGGTAAGGATGTGTCCTGGATATGGGATGCTGAAGTAGAAAAAATGAGTAATGTGAAGAACATCAACCAGATCTACTGTTCTGGTCGCCGGGCTGAAGATATTGCACTCCGACTCAAATACGCGGGGGTGCCAGTGGAACTGGTGAAAGTAGATGATAATATGGACAGTGCCATAGGGAAGGTCTTAAATGAAGCTGTGGAAATAGTTTATCTTCTACCAACCTATACTGCAGTATTCCAGGGTCGTGAGCTGGTACTGGCACGATTAGAAGGTTCGGGAAAGAAAATGTCACATATTCGTGAATATTTAAAGAATCTGAAACTTCCCGGCCGATGAAGGAGATTTAAATGAAATATTTTTTAGAATAACCTAAAAAAAATCCTTTTAGGTAACATCAAAAAAAATCCTCACATGAAAAATAGTTTAAATCATGTAATGAGAATCAATTAAATTATTGAATTTAAACTCATCATAATAAATTAGAATTTGAAATTATCATTAATAACTTATTTATAACAAAATAACTTTGATGGGAATAACCATGGAACTTAAAATATATCATATGTATCCTGATCTTTTGAATCTCTATGGGGATCTGGGTAACGTAACCAGCCTACGTCAGCGCTGCCAGTGGAGAGGTATCAATGTAGAAGTGGTAAGTTTCAGCATGAATCACGAAGTACCCTTAACTGATGGTGATCTGTTCTTCATTGGAGGAGGTTCAGATCGTGGTCAAAATATTGTTTACTCCCATCTCCTAAAGTACACACGGGTAATGGGGGATCTGATTGAAGATGGCGCCCCTGTTCTGGCTATATGTGGCGGGTATCAGCTTTTAGGTGAGAAGTACATTGATGCAGATGGAAATGATGTTCCTGGTCTGGGAATATTTGATTACCATACTCTTAGTGAGGAAGGACGGCTTATTGGAAACATAATCATTGAAAACAACCTGAACCTTAGTCCAGAGACACTGGTGGGCTTTGAAAATCATGGAGGCCGCACCTACCACGATCACCAGGCACTGGGAAAGGTAATTGTGGGTTATGGTAACAATGGCAAAGACCAAGAGGAAGGCATGGTTTACCAGAACTGCATCGGAACATATCTCCACGGCCCATTATTACCTAAAAATCCGCATCTAGCGGATCATCTTATTTTAAAGGCCCTGGAGAGAAAATATGACCTGAAAGAGTTATCCTCCCTTGAAGATCGTCAGGAATATGCGGCTCATGAAAAATTACTGAAATTGTACTCTCCCTGATTTTTAGGGAAATCCCTTAATTATCAGAAGATCATTATGCTCTTTCGGAATCTTTTTTAATGATATTTACATATACATAGATGTTCCTATTTGACTTTCATTATGTAAGCCCATCAGGGTAAATATTCCGGGAACAAAGTCTTAAGTCCATCGAGAGTGTTGAAATAGGTATTAAATCCATTTAATGCTCTTTAGATGTTTATAATGTTACTGTTAACACAATGTTTAAAATCTTTTTAAGGAGATGGTTTGTCTGTCTAAATATATAGTGGTTACTGGTGGTGTGGTAAGTTCGATTGGAAAAGGAATAACAGCAGCTTCTATTGGTAGAATTTTAAGGTCTTATGGTGTGGATGTAACTGCCATCAAGATTGACCCTTATCTTAACTGGGATTCAGGTACCTTAAACCCCTACCAGCATGGTGAAGTTTTCGTCACCGAGGATGGTATGGAAACCGACCTTGATCTGGGACATTATGAGCGTTTCCTAGATGTTAACCTCTCAGGAGAATCCAATATAACCACAGGTAAGGTTTATTCTTCGGTTATTGATCATGAACGTAAGGGGGATTATCTTGGTTCCTGTGTACAGATCATTCCCCATATCACCAACAAGATCAAGGACATGGTGCGTAAGATCGCCCGTGAAAGCCAGGCTGAGGTGGTCCTGGTGGAAGTGGGGGGAACTGTGGGGGACATTGAAAGCCAGCCATTCCTGGAGGCCCTGAGGCAACTTCGAAATGAAGAAGGACACGACAATGTGATGTTCGTCCATGTAACCTACGTGCCCTACTTGCGGGCTGCAGGTGAATTTAAGACTAAACCCACCCAGCACAGTACCAAGGAACTCAGGAGCACCGGTATTATTCCAGATATGATTATCTGCCGTTCAGAATTACCCATTGATCAGCCCCTTAAAAACAAGATAGCTCATTTCTGTGACGTGGAAAGGGAAGCTGTGATTAACACTCCTGATGTAGCATCAATTTATGAAGTTCCACTGATCATCAACCGGGAAAACGTTGGAGAATACATTATTAACCGGATAAAGATAGATGCAAATGAACAGGACTTGTCTGAATGGGAAAATGTAGTTAAATCTCTGAAACAGGATTCGTACCATGTCAGCGTGGGGATCGTCGGTAAGTATGTGGAACTGGAAGATGCCTACATGAGCATCAGGGAATCCTTAAAACACGCTGCTGCCAATCTGGGAATAAAAGTTAACATTGAATGGATACAGGCAGAAGACACCATTGATGAAGAGAAAGTAAGCCATCTTGATTCCCTTTTAATACCGGGAGGTTTTGGTGAGCGAGGAATATCTGGAAAACTGGATGCAGTACGATATTCTCTCCAGAATAATGTGCCCCTTTTCGGAATCTGCCTGGGAATGCAGTGCATGGTCATTGAATTCGCACGTCTGGAGGGCTTTGAAGGAGCCCACAGTACTGAATTTGACAAGGAAACTCCTTATCCAGTTATTGACTTGATGGAAGAACAGAAAAAGATTAAAAATATGGGCGGGACCATGCGTCTTGGTTCCTATCCCTGCAAACTTAAAGAAGGAACCATGGCTCATGATGCTTACGGCCAAGATGAGGTCAGTGAACGCCACCGACATCGCTTCGAATTAAACAACGATTACAGGGACGTTCTTAGGGAAAAAGGACTGATTATTTCCGGGACATCACCCGATGATTTCCTGGTGGAAATGATAGAATTAGAGGATCATCCCTGGTTTTTAGGTTGCCAGTTCCACCCTGAATTTAAATCCAGACCCAACAATGCCCACCCTATCTTTGTATCATTTTTAAGGGCAGCACTGGAAAATCATAAGCAAAAAACAGGAAACAACGGGTAAGATTTACTTTTTAGAGGCATCAAATGATCATTGACATCCCCCTAATCACTGTTATCATAGCCATTATTGCCTGTCTTTACGCCAGTTACTCTGATCTTAAAAGGGGAATTATTCCCAATAAACTGACCTTTCCCCTCATAGCTATTGGCCTGATTTTAAACAGCATTTATGCATTTATGCTGGGGGAATTATGGATTATAATTGTTTGTCTGGTGGTCACCGGGGTGATATTTGCTCTGGGTTACCTGTTCTGGAAGATGGGTGCCTGGGCTGGTGGTGATGTGAAGCTTTTCACTGCCCTGGCAGCACTCATTCCCTTCAACCCTATCTTAATATCATATGAAGTATTCCAGGTGCCTTTCCCTGTTGAAGGAATTTATCCATTCCCCCTAACCGTGATCATTAACAGTATCCTGTCCATTCTCCCCTTTCTCCTGATCTATGTTTTTTATGTGGTGGCCAAGAACAAACCGCACCTCATGAGTGAATTAACATCCCCTGTGAAGGATTATCGGAAAAATATCGTCCTGACCCTGGTCATCACCTCGGCAGTGAACATCACCTTCCTCATAACCCAGCAAGTGGGTTTTCAAATTATAATAATTTCCTTAATTTTGATCTATATTCTATCCCTCTTAATATCCAAATTACCTAACCAGGTTAAGGCAGTGGTGGTATCACTGATCACTGTTGCAGCTCTCTTCTATAACTTTAAAATTACCATTATCAGTGTTGTTGTTTTATTCATTTCCATAATCATCATAGAGATTGTACGAAAACTTTTAACTTCTGTGAGCCGGGAAGCACTGCAAGATGATATTCCCCTGGATGAACTCCAGGAAGGGATGATACCTGCTTATAATCTATACCAACGCGATGATGATGAGGTATTAGTGGATGATAAGAGTTTCACAGATAAAATGAAAGATTCTTTCAAAACACGGGATCCCAGCATTCTCACTGCACCCCCGGGTAAGCGTCTGGTTGGAACTCTGGCTGCAGGGTTGTCCAACGATGATATCCAGCTTTTAAAGCAACTACACCAAGAGGGTAAGATTTCCAATAAATTCAGGGTGAAAAAAGGAGTGCCTTTTGCCCCTTCCATCTTAATCGGACTCATAATATCCCTTTTCATCGGGGATCTGGCTTACATACTACAGAAGATCCTCATTTGGATCATGTATTAATGATTTAGGTAGTATTTACTAATAATAATAAGAGCATTAATTAATATTATTAATAATTTGGGTATTAATTGATATAGATCAAGAATTGCTTGCCGATTTGATGTAAACTATCAAGATTGTGAAGACTTATGATTCCAATTAAGATCAAACCATAATACTCCTAATGAAAACCCTTCTAACATTTCCCGCAGCAATAATCATCAGGATTTTATAACCAGAGCCCATAAGTATTGTACTAATATTTATATGATCATGTGTCATAGATTATAATAATAATCAGAGTGATTAAAATGGAAAACAAAGGACAGGCATCTGCAGAATATTTACTACTCATTGTTGTGATTCTAATTATCATGGCTGCGGTTACCATACCCCTGGTAGGTAGTTCGGTGAATTCTACCATGGATGTTTCTAGGTCATCTGATACTAAAAATGCAGTTCAAAGCATAGCTAATGCAGTGAATCTTGTTTATGCGAACGGTCCCGGTGCAAAAAGAACCATAAGTGTATACATACCCCTAACCATGGTTATGCAAGGCAACAATACTCAACTTATCGGAATGAGTGTTCCATTGAGTGGCAATGAAACCAAGTTTGTTAATTCAACCGTTAATTATAATGTTACTTTCAGTGATGGTACCTTTAATCAGGGTTGGCATACTGTAACTGTGAATTGGCCTGTTGGTTCCAAAGTTCCTATTAACATAGCCCATCAACAACAATGAAAGTCAATAATTAAAATAATCCAATGATACACAATAATTTAAAAAAAATATTTATTTTAAGTTTAAATTAAATTATAATAGAAAAATTAAAGACGTGGTAATATATGGGAGTATTCGGTAGATTTGGAGATTTAATAATAAAGTTTTTCTCACTTCTGGGTATGATCATCATGGCTATACCCAAGATCCCTCAAAAACTCCGCAATGTTGACCGTGGACATATAAAAGAAAAAATTGACACAGAAAACATGAGGGAACATGTTTCCAAAGTTAAGAATAATTTAGTTGAAAATAAAATCTCTAAAACTATTGTAACTAATGATACAGTCCCATCAGATGTGACTGGAGAAACAAAACATGAAAAATCCGATGTCCTCCTCATATCTACCCCATTCACCTCCAAGGAAAAGGAGGATACCATCTTTCGTCTTCAGTTACTATCCGCAGGATTCCTGATTTTATCCGTTTTATACCTGTTTAACTTCTTTTCTATCATTCTCTATGCAATTTTAGGGATTTTAATAGGATGTTACATTGTTTATCTCCTATATAACCGAGTTAAAGTCATGTATGGGTCAGAATTCCCTGCATACCGTGATTTTTTCATGATGTATCTGGCTGTGGGTATTATTCTAGTGCTGGTTGGCACCAACAGCAACCTGGTCATGGCATTTTCACTCAGTTACTTCCCATCCCTTACCATCCTGATATTCGCAGTTATAGCAGTGGCAGTAGTTTATCTAATTTTCCGGATACGATACCATCGCAACTTCACATATGGAGTTGTGATTGAAACCGGTGAAAAGATGGCCTATGTGAAGGTGGAATATGATATTCGCTCCAATGTCAAACCAGACATATATGTGGTGGAAAATGATTACGGTGCATCAGATGGTGATACCGTAAAACTGAAGACAGAACAGAAGATTTTTAGTAACAGTGGTAATAAACCAGTTAGTGTGATGGAAACTGTTAACAAAATCTAAAACCATCTTTTTGATTCTCATGAAATTTTTTTGGTGAAATTTTTTATTGTAAAAATTATTTGTCTATTAATCCACACTCAAATTCATTAAAAACCTTACATCTTTAAAATAACTAATAGATAAAAAAAAAGATTAATGGAGTATTAAATATGCATAACATCTCACCAAATCATCCTCGTTATCATTCCCTTCTTTTAAGGGATAAAATGGCCCAGGCTTACCAGGAGGGGATCCTGGCTGACACCGCCCTCATTGCCCATGGTAGGGGTGAGGCTTTTGATTATATTATAGGTGAAAAAACAACCCCCCCTGCAAGGAAGGCAATTAAAACTGCAACTGCTGCCCTTTTACTTGCTGAAACCCCGGTTTTATCTGTCAATGGAAATACTGCTGTTCTAGCAGCAGATTATGTGGTGGAGTTAGCCAGTTTGTTACAGGCCCGGATTGAAATCAACCTATTCTACCGCACCCCACAGCGTGTGATGAAGGTTGAGGAAGTATTAAAAAATGCGGGGGCAACAGATGTTCTGGGTAAAGAAGGTGATGATTACCTGCCGGTTGAAGGATTGGAGGGCCCCAGGTCACGTGCTCACCCCCAGGGTGTACACCAGGCAGATGTAGTTCTGGTTCCATTGGAAGATGGTGACCGGGCAGAAGCACTGGTATCATCAGGTAAGAAGGTTATAACCATTGATCTAAACCCCTTATCACGAACTGCTAAAAAATCATCCATAACCATTGTGGATAACCTGGTTAGGGCCATGCCCCTCCTGATTAATGAAACAAAAAAGCTCAAAGGATGTTCCCGGCAGGAGCTGCAAGGGATATTAAATGAATTTGATAATGATGGGAATATTTCCAGTTCACTGAACTTAATATCACAATATTTTAAAAGAGATGAAGACTCATGAAGGTAATTGGAGTTACAGGAATGCCCGGATCAGGTAAAAGCGTGGTTTCCAGAGTTGCAGATAGTATGGGGATGAAAGTGGTACGGATGGGTGATGTCATCCGCAATGAAGCCCAGAGAAGAAATGAACCCCCTGGAAAAGTGGCAGTGGAACTTCGCCAGGAATATGGAGAATTTGTGGTAGCAGAACGATGCGTGGAATTCATTAAAAAATCAACATACAAGGAAAAATCTTCAATTAATAAAACCAAAGATAGTAAGTCCACCCAAAATAGTAAGTCACAATTATTCCTTATTGAAGGCATTCGCAGCCCATGGGAAGTGCAGATATTCAAAAAAAACTTCCCACAATTTAAGGTTATAGCCATACACTCTGCACCAAAAACCCGTTATATTCGACTTAAAAAAAGAATGAGATCCGATGACTCTTCTGAAGCTAAAGAAGCGGTGAAACGAGACCAGCGCGAACTTAAATTTGGTATTGGGGAAGTAATTGCCAATGCTGATTTTATGGTGGTTAATGAGAGTGCTAAAGGTAAACTGAAAAACACAGTGCGAGGTATCCTTAAACATGAATTGCGAAATAGTTGCTAAAGCGCCAGTCCATCTAACAGAGGATCTGGACAAAGTTATCGAGGCCCTATCCAATGTCTTCGACTACGATGACATTTTAATAGCTGAAAAAAGTGTTACAGTTAATGGAAATACTTCTTGTCTTTTCCCATTTAAAGAATTCCTGGAGAAAAGACAGATCAGGGATACTGCCCGGAAAATTATTCTTAAGGGATGGGATGAAGAATCCAAGACCATTAATTTAAAGTTAAGTAAACAAGCCGCCTTTGCCGGTATGATCAATTTGGTGGACGATGATCTCTCACCCCTAGGGGAAATAGAAGTTAAAATCACCACTACAGATGTGGAAGAATTTGCAAACTGGCTATGTGCCCATTAAGGTCAATGTTCCCTTAAAATAAACCTCATTCGAAAATATTAAATCTTCGATTTACATCCTTATTTTTTTATAATCCAACTTTATTCAAAGAAAAGTTAAGTGTTTAATGTGAATATACCTAATGTAAGTGTTTATGTGAATTATACCCATACCCTAATCTTTCTCACCTAGTTCTGCGTCTTTAATCACCATATATCCACTATCCACTTCCCAGACATTTTTTGAGTCCAGAATATTGAGTCTTTTTTTGAAAATAGGACCATCAAGAACCAGTGTTTCTGCTTCTCCCCCTTCAAATGCCATGTGCAGACCATATTTTTCATGAAGTCCCTTTAACTCTTCCAGTAAATCTTCATCCACTATTCTGCCCAGCCAGGATTCATCCAGACCCTCGGCAGATGCACTGGTAATTATAACTTTAAATCCCAGTTCAATAATCTCCTGCATGTAATCCAGAGGATCTCGGTGCCATAATGGTGCATGGGATTCTAATCCCACTTCCTTACATAAACCATCAATCCGTGATTTCTGGTACTTGGAATGTATAGCCCCGGTAAATACCGCTCCAATACCTCTATTTTTAAGGTCTAAGAGAGCATTCCGAAGGTCTTCTAATTCTTCCTCCTTTTCACCAGGGGTTTTAGCCTGGATAAGAGGTATTTCCATGGCCTGGGAGAGTAACTGGGTGAGGTGTATGTTAGGAACATGGAACATATAGGAATGGGGATTTTCAGAGTGCATGGAAAGGAGATATTCTACTTTCCAACCATCTTCCATGGCCTTGTAAGCGGCCATGGTACTGTCTTTACCACCTGAAAAAAGTACTGCTGCTTTCATAAATCATCTCATCCTATAATAAATCATTTTTTTAAGTTTTAATTCTTTATTAATATCAATGCTTTATTTTAAGGATCAATTGTATGTTATTTATTCGTGATTGACCCAAAAAATGGATTTGCTAAATAATCACTACAATTTAATAAAAAAATTGGGAATTAAAGGAGATTAATACATTAAATCCATCAATATAATTAATCATCCTTCTTTTTGCGTAAACGACCCCTTAGGCCTTTAAAACCCCGGGTAATGGTGTCTATGAACATTCCCGCTAACCCCACAATCACACCCAGGAATCCACAGAACAGGATCACATTGTTCTTTGCAGGTATGGTATTTTTCAGGGTTTGGATTTCTTTCTCCACAGGCCCGTTGATCTCGGTTACCACCACTTCCCCCTGGGGGAGTTGTTTAACGACTGAATCTACCTGGGAAGCATCCACTACTAATTTAACTTGCACTATGCTGAATTTAATATCTATACCACTTACCAAGACCAGCCAGCTTTTGAGTTTCTTGATAACTTCTGTGGGGTCACTTCCAGGTTTAGTCTGTACCATGAGGGTGTCAGCGGAAATAACCTTAGCTGATGTGATATTGGTATTGGCCGCGGGTATACGTGACTCCAGATTACTCTTCCAAGCACTACTTATACCAGTTGTTTTAACTGTTATTTCACCGCTTTCAACGCTTTGAACTCCGGGGATTTTTTTAACAGTCTCTATGGCCTGATTAACGTTACTGTCCGTGGAAATATTTATGGTGATGATTTCCTGCTGGTCACTGGTGGACATGTAAATAGCACGGGCCATATCCGGGAGATCATCATAGACCGGGGCTATGAAGAAGGCACCACCAATCAAACCCACCACAAATCCTAAACCAATAACGAATAAGAAATTCTTTTTACCAATTAGGGGGGTGAGAAGCGCGGTAGAGAATACAAATGCCATGAGCAGGAAAAATAGTATGATCATTATGATTACAAATAGTGTTTCCATGTTTTTCATCTCTGGTGATCAGTAGTTAAAAATCTATGGTTATCAGTATGTATTTTCCAAGTTAAACTATTGATTTAGTTAAACATTGATGACTTTTCCGGTGTTTACATCAACATAAACAGTTTTGGATATAGAACCTTTGGAAATAGGAACAACCCAAACAACTACCGTGGTCTGGTTAACCACAATAGTCCCCTGTAATGGATCTGACGCACTATAACCAGTATTACCCTGTAAAGCTATCTTTTTAGCCTGATCTTCATTGATAATGAAGGTTGTGTTTCCAGTGGTGTTAGTAGAATTAGTTGAATTCACCGTATCAGTATTAGGCGCAGTTGTAGGGATAGATGTTGTCGGGGCAACCACAGAATCGTTATTACCAGTCAGATTGGATTTAGCCTGGAAAGGATTGAAAGCATAGACAAGTATGATCAAAACCACAACACCCATCACTATGAGTGCTTTTTTCTCCCATCCATCATTCCAAAAATCTTTTAGATCATCAATTAAATCCCTTAAATTCATTTATAAACCTACCCTACCAATTTGATTATATTTATATTGCCATCTATGTTGATGATTTGATAACTGTTACCACTACTAAGGTTGTAGCTGCTATTAAATCGTTTGGGTATAAGGGGTATGCTCACATTCTTACCACTGTTAAATATAGTCAGACTGCTTGAATTACCAGCACTACCAATCACAGCGGTGAAGGCAGGATCAGGATCTAAATGGATGGTGACTGAATACCCATCACCATTATTGTAAACTGTGTTTATTGCCTCAGCTATAGTTTCTCCAGTAATTCTTGATTCACCCAAACTACCAATCTGTTGTTGATTGATTTCATTGTTCACCAAACTGAGCATGGCTCCTATAATTACCAAGGCGATCAATGTTACAAAAAGTAACTCTGCTGTGGCAAATCCCTTATCATCGAGTTTCATGTTAATCTTATCATTTACATGTAAAGTTTAATCTCAAATCTAATTGTAATTGGCACTTAATTTGAAGTAATTCAAGTAATAATTAGAAATATAAAATATAGAACCCGTTGGATCAGCGAATGAGTAGTCTGTACCTTTATCTTTTATCTTAATATCTGTTACACCAGTGGGGGAAACATAAGCAGGATAAGTTAAATATTCATGATCCACATGGGAAACATAACTCGTGTTGTGATAATTATACAGTGGATCCCCAATTATGAAAGAACTTAAGCGCGCACTAGAAACTGCAGTTGATGTTCCATTAGTGCGGTTTTCCAGCCGGTCAAAGAAACTGAGACCATGTTCATCTGGGAAGTAGTAAGGACGATTACTAATATTACCCGGGTTATTTGTTCCATTCAAACAATCCCATAAAAATTGAATTTTGCTGTTTTGCTGGTTCTTCTCTACAATACTATCAAAGTTGTAAGGCTCAGATGATCCCTCCTTGTACTCGGGATAACTGAAGATCAGATTACTGCTAATGTATTGAGTATTAAGCCATATGTAAGGATCTTCTAACCCCTGGATACTTACAGGGACCTTTATAGGGGGTGTAACACCTTCATAGTATTGATCTTTTTGTGTCACTCTGATAGGTATTCCCCCTTTAATGGTAACAAAGAAACCATAGGGGTTTTCCTGGGTAATATTTATGTCATCTTCATAGATCAATTGCGAGGTGGATTTAGTCACAGATTCATTATTCAAATAAATTTCTCGCCCAGTCTCTGTTTCCAGGTTCTGGCAGCTCTGTATAACGTAATCATTCATGACAAGGAGTATCTGACTTTTTATATAAGCTTTGCTGGCTGAATCGCTACCGGATTTATCAAAAAATTTCCTTTCATCAATGACCTTTCGGGTGGCATTGAAAGCTGCTCTTCTCCCGGCATCACTTGTTCCTTTTTCCATTGCACTGAAAACATTCAGTGCAGTTGTTGATGTGACATCCCCACCAATTGCAAGGTTTGATACCATATTTAACTCATTAAGAATGCCGGAGTAAGCTATGGCTACAATGATAATGGGGATAAATATTAACAGAGTGGCTGGTGTAAAGATGTAACCTTCTTCATCCATTTAACTCACCTAATAAGTCCATAAATCTAACCTCACTGGAATGGAGTTGGGTAAATCGCCGGTGTACATAGATTCATTGTAGACCAATTTTGGATCTATGTTAGTAAATCCTTGTTCGGCTAGTCTATCTACAAGCTGTTGATATGCCTCATTAATTGCCTGTTGAGCTGTCGGTGCATAAGAAGTACTCCACACAGCATGATCAAGAGCAGGATATATTACTGCAACCCTTGTACCTGAAAATATCTCAGCATAACCATCCCCAGACTCCCAATCCTGACCAGAAGTTACAGTCACCTTTATTGTATAATTACCCGGGATGTAAGTATGGTTGGCAACAGTTCCATTGGTCATTACTTTAAGTCCAGTTGATTCATCTAATTCACCTAGATTTAAAAGGTATGGTGCTGCTCCATTGTAGAGCGTACCAGTTTTTCCAGAGGTGTATTCCACTTTAACACTTTTAGTATCTAACCCTCCAGAAAAGAATAAATAGGCTTCTTTTGTACTATTAGAACGAATCGTATAGGTTATATCTTTTTGAATCTGGTTGTTGTTACTTTGATCACTGACAGTGGGATATTCATCCCACTGGATTGGTAGTTTGCTGGAGCTAACCACTGCATAACAGTTGGTAAGTCCCACCAGATCGTAATCAACACCTGGAGCTACATCCCATACTGTAATGCGGACCTTATTAACATATCCTTTATCCATATAGTCTTTTATGTTTATAATTCCAGGCAGGTTACCGTAACCACTGTCAGTACCCCACTGAGTATTATCATTAGAACTGAATATCGTATCCCAATGAGCAGGTGTGGAACCAATGGAAGGATGGTAAACTTCCACCCTAGCCCCGTCCACAGCACCGTATGGGTTTATAACCACATAGGCATCTTTAATAGTTCCTGCATCTCTGTTATCAATATCCTGTTGAATTGCAATGGCAGATGCATGATCACCTCCTGGAGGATCTTCTATTATGAACGGATTACTATTCAAAATATTAGTTGGATGAGTAGTAATGTAAGTATTCCAATCATACATTCTGTTATTTTGATTAGTGAATGAGGTTGTTGCTCCAGTGAGCAAGTTATAGGTCATACCACTAACCCGATTATTTTGAGTACCTGGGTATGCAAGTCCAGCAAGATCGGGGAAGGTATAATTTTTGGTTACCACACCCTGGGGTACTACCATACTAACAGTGTAATTGGCAATTAATGAAAACCATGCCATATCATTAGTAGAATCCACAGACCCATAGTTAATATGAAGGTTATTTGTTGTTCCAGGGGTTAGATCACCCGGGGTTATTAATCTCTGGTAATTATAAAAATGATAATTACTGTAGCTATAAAGTTGAGGCAGGAATTGATTTTGTGTCACCTGATAACTATGGCTATTAATAACAACATTTGCAGAATAGGGGGATGGGTTATTATTAGTTTTGTCAACAGAGTTTGCAATGAATCTAGCCCAATTAACAGTTCCAGTAGTAGTATTAGGAACTGAAAAACTGATGTCTTTATATGAACCACTACTCCACCCTGAACCAGTGCTACCCCAATTAGGGTAATCGTCTAAGTGATCGTTACTACTCCAAGGACTAAAATTAGTGAGCCAATTGTGGAAATTCCATAAAGTGGTAGTGACATTTGTATCCTGTGTGGTCAGTCCAACTTCTTTAATATTGTAAAATGAACGACCTAACCATCCTTCTTTAGGTCCGGAAATAACCCTAACACCAGTAGCAACATCCGTGGCCAATGAGTAGTCACGTCCCTTGTTGTTGATAACTTGAGGAATATAACCATTCATGGTCATCTTATAACTTACATCACTTGGTAAAATAGAATTTAAAGAATTTGTAAGAAGTTCTTCAGCTGCCGTTGAGTTGTTATTAGCGTAATAAACTGCTGCATCCCTCAGTGTTCCATCTTCTTCCATTGTTGCCAGAGCACTATCCGCAAGGGCTTGCAAGTGCTGGTGATCCTGTCCCTGATAGACTGGAAGTAATCCGTAAACTAAAATTGATGCTGTGAACACTATCACCACTACTAGGGCCAGTGTTGCATCAGCAGTGAATATAAAACCTTTATCATCCATTTTCAGATCACCTATTCCAAACATATAATACTGCACGGAATTTCGCCGTATCGGCCCCTGTTAAACTAATTTCACTGGCAGGTGTGCCCTTAGGCACCTGAAGAATATAAACATTCATCTTATCAGTAGGACTACCTTCTAACCTTATGGTCACAAGGTTATCTAATAAATCTGTCTGATTTTTAAGAACATCAGAACCATATACTGCGGGATTAATCAATTTAACCACAGGATTTGTTCCAGATTTGAAATCATTAGATTTAACAACTGTCGCACTGTTAATGTCAACTGTTGCAGATGTAACAGAAGTTAACCCGGTACTGTTAACATAAACATAGTAATCAAAGACACTATTATACTGTATATTCGTTGGGAATGAATTTGCAGTAACAACAAGGGGAGTACCAGTACCTCTAATGTTAACCGCATCAGAAACAATATCATAAGAAGCGTATAAAACAATTCTCTCCACACGAACAACTTCTTTTGCAGCGGGATCAACTGAAAAATCGTTGCGGCTGCCCCGCATTAAAACATTAGCCCCCGAGCCTATATTGGTAATATTTAATGAATAACCATATTGATCGCCTAAAAGGCTTTGAATTTGTGTAGAAGTTATACTACCTACTTTATTAGGCGAAAGATAATATCTCTTTGGTTGTTGAGAGGATTGATCAAATCGAGCCAATCCAGGTACTTTTAGATTGCTAACGTTAGTTTCCCAATCAGATGGATCTCCAGATGTTGTTAGGATAGTGTTCATTGTATCCGCGGCCACGCGCTCTGTTGATCCTCTGTAAATAACATCCTGCATCTGATACATTACGTTATCCATATCTGCAGCCACTAACCCCAGAACAAGAGTAAGGGGAATTAGTGCAAGCAACAAATCAAGAGATAGCGCATAGCCCCTTGAATCACGGTCCAGTAGTCCCACCTTCTTCTACTCCCCTAACATCCTTTTTTTAATTAAATGAAAGTTAAAATCTTCTACTTTCAGTATCTCTTCTAATATATAGTATAAATTTGGAATAATATAATCTAGTATGATTTTGTAAGATTATAAATCTTTTGTCGAAGCTACTTTATATCTTAATCCTCGTCACTAGCAATATTTAGAATTCCAAATAACTTCAACTATGTCCAAGAATCAATGGACAACCCATACTGATTATTATCTCCAAAGCATAATTTATAATAATAATGTAATGGATATAGAATATAAAAATAAGAAAATGATAAATATGGATAGTAGAGGACAACTTTCAGCAGAATATATACTAATAGTGGGTTTTATACTGGCTATTGTACTTATTGTCGCCGTTTATGTTAGTGACCAGAGTGAACAAAACACCATTGCCACAGCAACTAGATTGGGGGCTGCAAATGCTTCCGCTGAAATTGGAATCATGAATCGAAATATCACACCAATACGCGTTGATAAGATAGTAATGACTGGTGGCAATAACATTAACATTACCATATTCCTTTCTAATTCCATCATTTCCACGGATCAACGACAAAACATCATTGCAGGTGTTGAACAATCCATAGAATCCGCAGGTTATTCTGTGAATAATTATGGTGATAATCTTACCCTCAACACATCCAAACATAATTATTTTATTAAATTATCTTGATAGGACTTTGAATAAAATTAAATCTGGAAATATAGAAATTAAGAATAAAATTAAAATAGTAATTTAAATAACAGTAATAAGGACAGATAACCAAAATAATATGAGAGAGGTCAATTATCAAAGTAAGAGGATTTAAAAATGGAAGAAGACTTTAAAACAAGCAAAACCGAAACTGCCAAACCCAAAAAGAAGAGGAATATTAATAAATGGGGTATTTATATCAGTTTATGTTTTATTGTAATTGGTTTGGTGTGGTATGGTGTAAATTTAGGAATCATACCCCTTAGCTTCCTCCAGGAACAGGCAGGGCCTATCGTGCTAGTCATAATAGGAATTTTGATTCTGGTTAAATCATTTTAACCAAGTCCCACATAGATTTAAGGAAACAAGAAGTCCAATTGAAAGTTTAATATACTTAGGATTCTGAGTTAAATAACAGGATTTTTGAATATATCTTGTTTACGCTTTATTCTAAATTTGAGAGGTTATAATATGAAACAGTTACTTGAAAAATTATCCAATGCTTCTGGTGTATCTGGATTTGAAGATGAAGTTCGTAATCTTATGATGGAAGCGCTGAAAGGACATGTAGATGACTTAGACGTAGATAATATGGGTAACCTCATCGCAACTAAAAATGGGAAGCCCGATGGAAAAAAAGTGATGTTAGCCGCCCACATGGACGAAATAGGTCTTATGGTAAGGTACATTGATAAAGAAGGATTCATCAAATTCTCCAAACTGGGAGGAATAAACGACCAGATGCTCCTCAACCAGGAAGTGTACATCCACAGTAACGGTGAGAAAATACTGGGTGTTGTGGGAAGTAAACCTCCTCACCGGATGAAAACAGCTGAAAAGAAGAAACCCGTGCAATATGAGAATATGTTCATCGATATCGGTGCCTCAAACAAGGAAGACGCCGAAGGAATGGTGAATGTAGGGGATCCCATAACCATTAAACAGAAATTTGCAGAACTTAAAAATGATCTGGTAATGGGAAATGCCATGGACAACCGAGTGGGCTGTGCCATCATGGTGGAAGTCATGAAACGAGCCCGTAGCGATGCCACCATCTATGGAGTGGGAACTGTTCAAGAAGAAGTAGGCCTTAAAGGTGCCAGAACTGCCGCCTACCGCATTAACCCGGACATGGCCCTGGCCCTGGATGTTACCATATCCGGCGACCACCCTGGTATGAAAGAAGAAGACGCCCCTGCCAAGGCAGGTGAAGGACCCTGCATAATACTCACCGATGCCAGTGGAAGAGGAATCATCACCCATCCACAGGTGAAGGAACTCCTGATCCAGGTTGCTGAGGAAGAGGAAATACCATACCAGTTAGAAGTTAGCGAAGGTGGAACAACCGATGCCACTGCCATCCACCTCACCCGAGAAGGTATTCCTACTGGGGTTATTTCACCACCATCACGGTACATTCACACGCCAGTTAGTGTAGTGAATATCAAGGATGTGGAAAATGCTGTTAAACTAATCTTGGCAGTGCTTAACCGACTTTAACATCCCCCAACCTTTTTTTATTTTTATATTAAAATTTGAGATTTCTTTAAAAAAATAAGGGATGTAACAAAATACTCACGACCATAAAATTAAAAAAAGTAAAAAAGTAAAGAAGGAAGGGGTATGGAAACAAAAATAGCTTTGATCTTTGTTATCTTGTTGATTCTGGGAGCAGTGGGCATTAACAAAATTATCCAAGATTCCAATGCCAACACAACACAAAATAATCAAGTAGATACAGGGATCAACCAAGTAAATACTCAGATTAATCAACAGAACACACCATACAGCCCATCCACTTATGACCCGAATAATAATACGTCCAGTGGGGGAAGTAGTAGTGGGAAAATTGATTCAAGTGGCAGTACTTCCAGTTCAGGCTCTAAATACGAGTATAAATAAAAAAGAATAATATTAAAAAAAGTATAAAAGACACGATTCAATGAAATAATACACATTCTCAATTAAATTTTAAACGTTAGTATTTTTAAAACGTTAATATTCTTTTTTTATTCTTCACTTTCCACTCCAGAAATGATGTCAATGCCATTATTGTTTATTTCATAGGTCATGAACTGGGTGGGTGTTTTGGTGCTCCTCATTTTAACCACATCCATCACCCTCTCCCTGCGGCCAGTGTAAGGGTTTTCACGTTTCATGAGTTTTATGGCACCATAAACTGAGAATAGGGCGATTTCGTTGAATTCTCTTGAAGTTGCACTGTCTAAAATGATAAGTGCAGTTATATTACGTTCTTTTAATTCGTATACCAGAAGGTCAAAACGATCACGGAATTCATAGGGGGTGAGCTTAGCTGTGTAACTGCCAATATTATCAATTATCACTGTTTCTGTGTCTTCAGGGAGGTCTTTCAAGAATTTAGAGAAATTTCCCTTCATTGCCCCTACATCGATGCTGATTTCAGCCTCAGTTACTCGGGCCCGGATACCGGCTAGTTCAATGAAGTGTAACAGACCATTATCAGTGGCTGATCGGATATCCCATCCGAAAGTTTCCCCCTGGGTGAATAGATCCTTCGAATCTTCTTCTGTGGTGATGTAAACTGTTTTAATGTTCTGCTGGCAGCTGGTTAGGGCGAATTGCAAACCGAATATGGTTTTACCTGAACCCGCATCTCCAGTGATGAGTATTGTTTTCCCTCGGGGAAGTCCACCTGTAAACTGGTCTATTCCATTTATTCCTGTTTTGATTCGTTCCAAAGATTAAACCCCCAGTTAAAATGTTAAATGGATTTATTTGTGGTAGTTAATTGATTTATTTGTGCTAAATATTTAATTATCATCCCATGAAATTATGAATTCAAAAGAGCATTTATCATTATCATCAAGTATGCACTGGCTCTGTTCCACATGTCCATGGAGGGATGTCCATGTGAAGCTACGTATAACAATTGCCCTGCAAATTAAACAGAAGATTGGGCTGACACTTTCTTCATTTGTCCAGGGACAGTTGGCGAAATTCAGATAACTTTTTCTCTTCTCAATGTCCGTATCAGTTACAATGCCCAGATTAGACATGAATTCACTGATCCAGGAGAGATAGCACTGGAATAATACTTTTTGGTCAGCTAGGGCATTATCGCCTTTGTTAATCTGGCATTTTTCCATTTCCTCCAGGAATAGGGGTTTCATGTTTTTCTCAAACCTGTCTGCAAAACTACGGGCAATGTTATCTCTTATTTGAGGGGGTATGTTAGAGGCAAATACTGGCAGGGCACTGACCATAAAACTGGAAAGCTCTCCCCGGGCTTTATCCTTCAATAATTCTTCTCTTTCCTTGACTTCCTTTCGACGCTGGGTCACATCACGGAAGACCAGAGCCACACCAATTATGCTCCCATTTTCATCCTTAATAGGGGCACTGCTATCATCAATAGGTACCGGTTCCCTATTTTTATTAATCAAAAGTACCTGAGGGGGTAGATCAATTATGGCATCATTCTCAACCACCTTCACCACTGGATCATCAACCGGTGCACCACTTTCTTCATGAATGATCTTGAAGATCGCATCTAGTGGTTGGCCAATGGCTGCATCATGATCCCACCCAGTCAGCTGGCTGGCTACAGGATTCATAAATTTGATTTTACCATTTTTATCAGTGGCAATAACTGCATCTCCAATACTTTCCAGGGTAGTGGATAACCATTTTTCACTTTCTTTGAGTTTACTTTCCATTTGGTGTTTGTAGAGGGCTACCTCCACTGCACTGTGAAGTTCCCTGTCTTCAAAAGGTTTGATTATATAACCAAATGGTTCAGTTATTTTAGCTCGTTTCAGGGTTCTTTCATCCGAATAAGCAGTTAAATAGACTACTGGAACATCATAGGCATCTCTTATCTTTTGTGCTGCCTCAATACCATCCATTTCTCCCTTGAGAACAATATCCATCAGCACCAGATCCGGCCGGTTATCAGCCACATGCTCCAGAGCTTCCTCTCCAGAGGGTGTTATGGCAGTGACTTCGTAACCCAGGCCTTCAGCCCGGTGTTTAATATCCATAGCCACTATGCTTTCATCTTCCACAATCAGGATTTTCACTTCAGACATTCCATTCCCCATTCATATGTAATGTAGATTTCTCTAACATTATCTTTCAATTTGAACCTTATAAGATTTATTATTAGTTTTACTGATTAATCACATTATAATAAAACTAATGCTCAATCCTTCGCATGGTGAAGATATCCATATATTTCACGGGCTAAATTTCTATGTATTCCCTTAACTTCTGTTATTTCATCAACACTGGCATTTTTTACAGATTCAAAATCACCAAAATGTCTCAGTAGGTTCATTTTACGTTTGGGTCCAATGCCTGGAATTTCATCCAGAGGAGAACTCTTAAGATTCCGGTCTCTGAGATTTTTATGATATTTAACTGCAAAACGATGGGCCTCATCACGAACCCGCTGCAAGATGTGTAATGCAGGGGAGTTGGAAGGTAAGATAAGTGGAATGGCAACTTCCGGTATGAAAACCTGTTCAAATTCTTTGGCCAAACCTATGACTCCTGTTTTTATACCCAATGAATCTAAAACATCTATTGCAACATTTAACTGACCCCGACCTCCGTCAACAACCACCAGATCAGGTGGTGTTTCTTCCTTGTCCATGAGTTTTTTATATCTTCTCATTAGTACTTCCCGCATCATACCATAATCATCTGGCCCGGGTGTTTCCAGTTTATATTTCCGGTAATGGTTTTTTGAGGGTTTACCATCTTCAAATACAACCATGGATGCTACAGCCATCTGCCCGGCGAGATTTGATATATCAAAGGCTTCAATGCGGCGTGGAATTCGGGGTATTTTAAGATAGGTTTTTAGATCGAGTAAAGCTCCTCTGGCTTGTTTATGATGGTTTAAGATTATGCTGGCATTTTTAGTTACCATTTGCACCAGACGATACTCCAATCCCTCATCCGGCACCCTCAATGACACTGCAAAAGTGTTAGGATCCATCCCAGATAAACCTTCAACATCAACCGTACCATCTGAGGCATCGTACTCATCAGCACGAATTTTATCCGACAACCACTTCTCAATAAGATCCCTGTCATCAATCATAACTGGAAGTAAAATTTCTGCAGGTACCTGGCGGGGACCGGAATAGTACTGTTTGATGAATGCTGCCAAAATCTCAGGAGGTGAGTTTTCCTGGGCTCCTTCCATTAGGAAATCATCTTTTCCCATGATTTTACCATTCATTACTCTGAAAACAACCACTACCACTATTTTCCCATCATTGGCAGTAGCTATGACATCCTGGTCAAGGCTACGGTTAAATTCCATCTTCTGTTTCTCCATAACCTCACCCAGAGAGAATAACTGATCCCTTATAACCACTGCCTTTTCATAGTCATGATGTGCGGCTGCCTGTTCCATCTCTTTTTTTAGGAGGTCCATAACCTCTTTTTGCCGGCCTTCCAGAAACAATTTGACCTTTTCCACGTTTTCATGGTAGTATTTCCTGGTGACCTGGCCACTGCATGGTGCAGGGCACAGATCAATCTGATAGTTTAGACAGGGACCGTCCATGCGTTTACAATCCCTGAGCTGGAACACTGGTTTTAAGAGTTTCAGCAAACTCCTGACAGATGTGACATCAGTAAAAGGCCCGTAGTAATGAGAACCATCCTCCCGAACACTACGGGTTATGAGCAATCGCGGATAGTCCTCAGAGGTTATCTGCAAATAGGGGAAACGTTTATCATCCTTAAGGCGTATGTTGTAACGGGGTAAATGTTTCTTTATAAGGTTAGATTCTAAAATAAGGGCCTCTTTCTCAGTATCAGTTACCAGGTAATCCATATGATGAAAGTGACGCATCAAAACCCTGGTTTTGGGATCTTCCAGTTCTTCTTTAAAGTAACTTTTAACCCTCTTTTTAAGAGATTTTGCCTTTCCCACATACAAAATCTCATCCTGAACATCCTTCAGGAGATATACACCTGGTTTTTCAGGTAAATCATTGGGGTTACTAATTGTAGCTGACAAAATTAATCCTCTTAACTTAAATTAAACATGATTTTAATGAATTATTCCACGGAGTAGAATTGATAAAAAAAAATGATATTCATTTATTTTTCAGATTTCATTTCTTAAATTCACGTCTTTTCTTTCAAGCGGATATGCAACTTCAGGTCTTTTAACTGCGAATGATTCTTCCAGGTCCTGGCACATATCTCGGGCCATGTTCAGGGGGATTCCCAGTGCCATGTAATCAGTGGGGAACCAGGAGTTACCAGTGGGATCAATAGGACCAATGAATGCAGTGTTTTTAGGAGTTTTTTGGGCCATGTGTGCAGGATAGGTTATCATTGTTGCACAAGCTGGACCAAAGGGGGCAATTATAGATTCAAATGGGTTTTCTGTTCTGAAATGAATTAAACTACACAGGTTTCGTATTTGCTGCCCATTTCCGAAGCATAAAAATGATTGAACCGCATGATCTTCTCCAGAATTATCCTCATTTTCTGCAAAATCATCACAAGTACTTACCACCAGATACTTCCCAGGTAAGGTAATTTCACCGATTGATTCCCTAAATTTGTCAAATAACTCAGGGCTGGCCTTTAAATACTCTGCAATTCCGCCTCTGAAATTTTCATGCCCGGTGGATACAAAATATCGAATGTAGGGTGAAATTTTTCTAGCATATCCCAGCCAGGTGATTCCCCCCATACAAACACCTTTAAGGCAATCATGACCCATGTAAACAGGAGGGGTATCTTTACGAACCGCAACAGTTAATACAACTTTGGCAGAACAAGTATCAATGTTAACCATTGGAACAGCGCCTTCTGGAATAGTATCAGATCCATAAACACATAATGGTGCTGTTTCAAGCATTCCTGCCCTTTTTAACGATTCTCCAATTTCTTTTATGGTTTTTGACATGTTTTAATCCCCCAAAATCTATTAAAAATTGCAATTATATCATATTTATAAGAATTTCACAATAAAAATTCTACATTTTACAACTTTAGATTAATTCAAATTTTTGAAAGTGAATCAAATTCGCCATTATTAATTTTCAAATTTACATATAGGTATGTAATTGGATCTACGAACAGTTCGTAGATCAGTGACTTATATATAACATTGTTGGGAAAGGATAGTATAATAAAGGATGGCAAATAATATAATCTGTTTTTAGATCTGACAATGACATTAATTAATATTTTTGTTTTTGACCTGAGAGGATTGATAAATGAGAAAATTTGAACTTGTATCAAATTATAAGGCATTAGGCGATCAGCCAAAGGCTATTGAATCTTTATCTGATGGAATAAACAGGGGACTGAATCATCAGACCCTTCTAGGAGTTACTGGTTCTGGTAAGACTTTCACCATGGCCAATGTGATCAAAGAAGTTCAGAAGCCAACCCTGGTAATATCCCACAATAAAACACTGGCTGCTCAACTCTACGAAGAGTTCAAAGAACTGTTCCCCAACAACGCCGTGGAATACTTCGTCAGTTACTACGATTATTACCAGCCAGAGGCCTACGTACCCCAAAGCGATACTTACATCGATAAAGAGTCATCTATTAATGAGGAAATTGATATGATGAGGCACAGTACCACCCAATCTCTCATGAGCAGAGACGATGTAATTGTGGTATCCAGTGTGTCCTGTATTTATGGTATCGGTGCCCCAGAAGACTACGGAAACCTAGTACTCCAACTGGAGATGGGCCAGCAGATAGAAAGGGAAGAAATAATCTCCAAACTGGTTGAGATGCAGTACGAGCGGAATGATATTGATTTCAGCCGGGGAAAATTCAGAGTAAGAGGAGATGTGGTGGAAATCTTCCCGGCCGAAGGAAAAACAGCAATCAGAGTGGAACTTTTCGGTGACGAAGTGGATGGCCTATCATTCATTGACCATGTAAGAGGGAATGTGACTCGCCAGATGGACAAAATAGTAGTTTTTCCAGCCAAACACTTTGTAACCTCACCCGAAAAAATGAACAACGCCCTGAAAAAGATTGAAGATGAACTGGAAGACAGACTCCGCGTTTTGGAGGCTGAAAATAAACTGGTTGAAGCTCAACGTCTGGAACAGCGCACCAAGTTCGATCTGGAAATGTTAAAAGAAATGGGTTACTGTCAGGGAATTGAAAATTACAGTATGCATATCTCCGGACGTCAGTGGGGAGAAACACCATACAGTTTACTGCGTTACTTCCCAGATGACTATTTAACCATCATCGATGAATCCCACGTGACTGTACCCCAGATCAGGGGGATGTACGCTGGTGACCGGGCACGTAAGGATGTTCTGGTTGATTATGGGTTCCGCCTGCCGTCTGCCCGTGAAAATAGACCTCTGAATTACGAAGAGTTCCAAAGTCTCCAGAACCAGGTGATCTATGTCTCAGCCACCCCTGCTCAGTACGAGTTAAACCTATCAGAACAAGTGGTGGAGCAGATTATCCGACCTACTGGCCTGGTGGACCCTGAAATAATGTTGTACCCTGTCCAGGGCCAGGTTGATCACTTGCTGGGTCAGATCAGGCAAAAAACTGAAAAAAATCAGAGGGTCCTGGTGACTACCCTAACTAAACGCATGGCTGAAGATCTCACTGATTATTATGCCCGGGCTGGTGTTAAGGTTCGTTACTTGCACTCGGAGATCAGCACCCTAGAAAGGATTGACATTATCGATGACCTGCGCAGAGGAGAATTCGACTGTCTGGTGGGAGTAAACCTCCTCAGGGAAGGTTTAGATCTTCCAGAAGTGGGCCTGGTTGGTATTTTAGATGCAGATAAGGAAGGATTTCTCCGCTCCCAACCAGCACTTATCCAGACCATTGGACGGGCTGCACGTAACGTGGAAGGTCAGGTGATTATTTACGCCGATAAAATAACTGATTCAGTTCGTAATGCAGTCGATATAACCAATCACCGCCGAGAATTGCAGTTAAAATATAATCAAGATCACGGGATCACCCCCAGAAGTACAGAGCGAACGTTGAAAGAGAAAACTAAAGAAAAAGACGTTATTATGCGTGATGATGTTGAGAAAATGCCTAAAGATGAACTCCGTCTTCTGATAAAGGATTTGAAAGAGGAAATGAAAAAAGCAGCTTCCAGACTGGACTTTGAAGAGGCAGCCCAAATCCGGGATAAGATATTGATCCTGGAAGGAGTTTCAGACTGATCATCATTTTGATTTATGAATTAAAAAACTTACAGCCTATGAATAAAACTTAGAGCATATGATTATTAGCTGATTATTGAAAACTAAGAAGAGTTATAACTGATTATTAAGTCTAGAAGGAGTTTCAGACTGATGAATAATAAGAAAGAAATTATTTTAATTAAAGGAGCCCGGGAGCACAATCTTAAAAACATTGACCTGGAGATTCCCCGGGACAAGTTCGTGGTGATCACAGGTTTAAGTGGTTCTGGTAAGTCTTCCCTGGCCTTTGACACTATTTACGCCGAGGGTCAGAGACGCTACGTGGAATCCCTCTCTGCCTATGCTCGGCAATTTTTGGGTCAAATGAAGAAGCCAGAAGTAGATTACATTGAGGGACTGTCCCCTGCCATATCCATTGACCAGAAAACCACCCGTATGAACCCCCGTTCAACTGTAGGAACCGTGACAGAGATATACGACTACTTGAGACTTTTATTTGCACGTATCGGAATACCCCACTGTCACCAGTGCGGTCAGGCCATAAGTCAGCAGACTGCAGGCCAGATAGTAGATAGTATACTACAGGGAAAGGAAGGGAGTAAAATACAGATACTGGCACCCCTGGTGAGGGACCGGAAGGGAGAACACCAAAAGGTGTTTGAGGACTTGAGGCGTAAGGGATTCGTAAGGGTGAGGGTTGATGGTGAAATCCAGAGCATGGATAATGAATTCCAGCTTGAGAAAAACTTCAAACACAGTATAGAAGTTGTGGTGGATCGCCTTGTCATCCGTTATGACCGTGATTTTGAAAGTCGACTGGCAGATTCTGTGGAAACGGCCCTGGAACTGGGTGAAGGCCTCCTAATTGTCGCTTACAGTGAAGGGGAAACCCATAAAGAGAAAATTTACAGCGAACACTTCGCCTGTACTGACTGCGGGATCAACTTCGAGGAGATCAGCCCCCGGATGTTCTCCTTCAACAATCCCCATGGAGCCTGTCCCGAGTGTAATGGACTGGGAAGTAAACTGGAAATCGATGCAGATCTAGTGGTGCCTGACCCCACACTATCCTTAAATGATGGAGCTATCCTGCCATGGAGTAAATCCAAACACCGTGATAACTATTACGGACAGATGTTAAAGGCAGTGGCTGATCACTATGGTTTCAGTATGGATACTCCATTCCAGGACCTGCCCCAGAAATATCAGGAAATCATCCTATATGGTTCACCAGATAAGATCGAATTCGAGTTCCAGAGGAAGAATCGCCTCCACCGTGTTCACCGCTACTTTGAAGGTGTGGTAAAGCGGATGGAACGTATATTCATGGAAACCAAGTCCAATTACATGCGAAGTTACATGGGTCACTTCATGAGTGACCGTAAATGTCCAGCTTGTAACGGAACCCGTCTGCGGCCGGAAAGTCGTAGCGTTACTGTAGGGGGTAAATCCATCACCCAAGTAGTGGAAATGCCCATTAAAAATTCATACCAGTTCTTTGAATCACTGGAGTTATCCGAGAGGGAGCAGTTCATTGGCCAGGAAGTCTTGAAGGAGATAAAAGAACGTTTAAAGTTCTTGAAAGATGTGGGTTTGGATTATATCACCCTAGCCAGATCTTCAGGTAGTTTATCCGGTGGAGAAGCCCAGAGAATACGTTTAGCCACTCAGATCGGCTCGGGACTGGTGGGTGTTTTGTACATTTTGGATGAACCCAGTATCGGCCTGCACCAGCGTGATAACCATAGACTCATTGAAACTCTTAAAAAGCTGAGGGATATTGGAAACACCCTCATTGTGGTTGAACACGATGAAGACACCATACTCCACGCTGATTATGTGGTGGATATTGGTCCCGGTGCAGGGGAACACGGTGGCTGGATCACTGCCACTGGAACTCCCCAGGACATAATGGAAAACCCAGACTCAATAACCGGCCATTATCTCTCCCGACAGGAGATCATACCCCTCCCCTCTGAACGTACCACTCCCAATG
>Ga0074198_1000242_pt1 | contig 71642 bp, 128 predicted proteins | sample EPASupsiteSAE323_FD_64527 | JGI IMG/M metagenome (GOLD analysis project Ga0074198, IMG submission 64527) | Bioremediated contaminated groundwater from EPA Superfund site, New Mexico - Sample SAE3-23 | ecosystem: Environmental > Aquatic > Deep subsurface > Groundwater > Contaminated ... | reverse complement strand
CGCAATATATGCATCAGTTGTGATCGTTTTGCAAAAGAATCAAAACAACCCGCCTTTATCATATTTAATACGATATTACTTTTTGTATTGGTGCGATAAAGAAAATCTGTTACAGATTTATAGGCCCCATTTTTGTTGCGTTCTTCAATAATCGGTTCAGCTGCAGATTCGCCTACATTGACAATACCCGCAAGACCAAAACGGATTTTTTTGTCGTTAACAATAGTAAAAATTCCATTTGATTCATTCACATCAGGGGATAAGATATCTATGCTAAATAATTTTGCTTCATAAATAAACTCAGTGAATTTATGTATGTCGCCCAACTCATAGGCAATATTTGCAACATAAAATTCAGTAGGATAATGTGCTTTAAGCCATGCGGTCACCATTGTATTCTTTGCATAAGACACGGCATGAGCTTTATTGAAAGCATAATTTGAAAATTTCTCCATCTCTTCCCAGAGATGATCGATATCTTCCTGTGTTAGTCCTTTCTCAAGAGCTTTTGATGTAAATCTTTTCTTTTCTTTCTCTATCTTTTCACGCTGTTTCTTTGCAACCATCTTTCTGAATTCATCGGCTTCTGAATCATTATATCCAGCAAGTAACTGAACAGTTTTCTGAATCTGCTCTTGGAAAATAAAATATCCATATGTTTCAGCAAGGATATCTTTCAGGATTGGAAATCTTTCAGAATGAGGTTCGATTTCAATACTAGTCCTGCCATTCTTCTTGTCTTTTATACTCATTGCAAAAGCCATCGGGCCAGGCCGGTAACCGGCCAGTATAAAAGCAACATCCATAAAATTCTTGGGTTTAAAATCCCTTGTATAACTGGATATATCTTTACCTTCTAACTGGAATATTCCAAGAAGATTTCCTGTTGCCAGCAATTTATAAATATCAGGATCAGAAAAATCAACATTCAATGAATTATAATTTGTTTTATGTCTTTCATTGACAAGTTTGAATGCCATATCAATAACAGATAATGTTTTTAAACCCAACAAATCCATCTTGATAAGTCCAAGTTGTTCACTTTCATTCATATCGAATTCAAGTATTCTCGAATTCTTCTTCATATAAGTTGGAGCTATATCATCAATCTTCTGATTTGATATAATAATACCAGCAGCGTGTTGACTACGGTTATTATATGTGCCGTATAGTTTACGTGCGTATTTAAATAAATTAACTACTTCGGGATCACTTGTCTCAAGAATGGCTAATTCTTTAACCTCCTGAATAGCCTCGTCAACACTCCAGTTTACTCCCTGCTTTGGATCTGGAATTAATCTTGCAATGTAATCTACTTTATCGCTCGACATGCCAAGTGCCTTTCCCACCTGTCTGATTGCAAGTTTCGCATGCATTACGCCATATGTACCGATATTTGTAACGCGATTGCTGCCATACTTATTCCGGAGATATTCTATTACCTCCTCTCTTCTGTCTTTGGCAATGTCGGTATCAATGTCCGGCATTGTACCACCTTTATATTTTAAAGGTTCGGTCGGTTTTTCATCGGTAATACCAACAAGATAAGCAACTATTGAATTGCTTTTGTTAGTTACTTTTGTTTTGAAATTAAGCATATCAAAGAAATAAGGTTCCATCTTATGAATTTCGATTGCCCCTATTTCCTTCTTAAAACTGGCATAGTCAACTTCATTCAGTCTGTCGCTTTCTAAACATAATTTACGTAACTTCATATTTCTGCCTGTTATTATGCGGCTTCATTAAGATTGCGTTTTCCTAACCGTTCATCAATTAACATTTCAATCTTATCTTTTGCTGTTTTTGATATATTCTCATTGCTACGTTTTATATATAATGCGTTTGCCGATGATATATGATATTCTAAAGCGCAGCCTATTATGTTGTGTAGTCTTTCAAAAAAGCATTTATCCTCTTTTGTTTTAAAATTCCAGGCACGACCGCATTTTTTACAGTAATATGCATATACACCGGTAGTACCAAAATCATCATAATCGGTTTTTTCAATAAATTCTTCCAGCTGTTCAATAGTATAATTACCAAGAAAATCGGCAAGTTTATTATCTAAAGCCAGTGTAAATAAATTAAAATTAATCACTTCCATTCCATCGATTGAACGCGGTGTCTGCGTCTCAACGGAAGGTTCTTGTACAGTAATATTTTCCTGTACAGAAATTTCATTTTCCATTCTTTGGATCTCGTTGTTGGTGTAGTATGTTATAAGAAGGGAGAAATATCTCCCTTTAATCTTAATTATAAGTGGTAGAATCACCAGTGCGACTAGAACATACATATGAAGACATTTTATTAAATGCATTCACAGTACCCGGTCCGTCTGATACATATGAATAGGTGGCCGAACGCATTATGCCAAGTGATGCTCCGACTGCGAATACATCCTGGTTTGCCCCAAGATATGTGAAATCCCATTTATAAACATCCTGTTGATGTTTTATTCTTTCAAATGCATCTGACTGTTTATATTTGGTACTTGAATTTTCTTCTCCGTCAGTTAATATTGCCACAATAACTTTTTCCGGACGATCCTTTTCATTCATCTGTGCAAGATGTTTACCTGTTTTGTCAATGATTTCACATAACACATCATATAAGGCGGTTGAACCGCTTGGATTGTATGTAATATCATCAAGATCCGGTAGTCTATTAATATCAACAAAATCAGCAACAATATTATAATCGTTACTGAATAAAACGTGTGTAATAGTTGCTGTATTAGGTAGGTCTCTCTGTGTTTTTACAAAATTATTAAAACCGCCTATAGTATCGTTTTTAATTTTGTGCATTGAACCTGATTTATCTGTAATACACACTATATGGGTATAACCTTTTTTCATGATTTCTCTTTGTAGTTATTGTTATTTTTCATTTCTGAGTTTTACAATAGAGTCATATGTATCTTCTTCTGCTGTTTCTATATCAAGCATATACTGGTTGTTCTCGTCAAGATAGGCATCAGAAACTGCAAGTAACCATGTTGATATTCTTGTTCCGTTTCTTTCATTGTCTTTATCGAGTATACGAAAAATGTCACCGGTCTTGATATCTTTAAAATCAATTGTTTCATGATCTTCTTCAGAAGAGTATTTATAAATTGCTCTAAGTATAACTTTCTTTGATTCTGTATTTTGTTCTTGTTCCATTTTCTATTTCTCTCCTATAAACTTGTCGATTACAGGTTGAGCCTCTTTTGTCCACGCGAACAACAGTCCGCAAGTAGGACAATAGTTTAAATAACTTGCCATATTTTTCTGACTCCATATATTTAAACTATGAATAATTACCTTAGTATAATATTCGTTATTTCTCATCCATTTTGCAACAACACTGCCATAATCTTCTTGGTCAAAATCTATCTGTTTGCCATTTAAATCATGGTCAAGCATAACAAGATCAAAATGATTATTTTTTAATTGTTCGATAGCTTCATATGAATGTTCTACTATAGTAAGATCATATCTATCCATGTTTATCTGAAAGGCAGCAATTCTTTCTTTACTGTCCTCAAGTATTAATATCTTCTTTCTCATTCTTTAATTTATCCCATTCAGGGCATTCAAACATTGGTGTAGTGATATGGTATTTTACGCAATTATCGAATGTAGCTTGTGCAATTCTACAATTGAATAAAGTACCTGGTAAAAATTTACTGCATTTAAAACAAAGACACATATCTCTATGTTTGCCTTTTAATTCTTCAAAGACAAATACATCTTTACCATGGTGGTTATATTTTATTACTGTCATTTTATATTTTGATTAATTAATAAAAATAGTTGGTTAAACAGCCAGTCTGGAATTTTGTTGTTGTTTCAGTTTCCATTCAGCAAAGGGATATTCAGGAAAGTCTATTTGTGGTATTGATGCTCTCCCTGAGTTCAGGAATCTCGCAAAGGAGAGATCATATTCGAGAGGATTTACTTCGGTAATTTCGAGAGCATAAGCTACGATAGAGCCAGCGGCCGACCCTCTACCAGGCCCGACCGGAATTCCTGTTTTCTTTGCCCATTTTATATAGTCAGAGACCATAAGAAAATATGATGGAAACGTCATTTGTATAATTACGGTAATCTCTTCCATTGCACGTGACATTATTTCGGCAGGAATGGGATTGCCGAATCTCATCTTTAATCCTTCTTCTACAGCTTTAATAAAAACATCGTCTTCATCTTTAAGATCTGCTATATGAGGCAACTGGAAGTTACCAAAATCAAACTTAATATTGCAACGTTCTGCAATTTCCATAGTATTATGAACGGCTTCCGAATGACCGGGAAATCTTTTGAGCATCTCCCCCTCCGTCGGAAAAAAGTAACCGTCACCGCTATATTTTATCTTTTGCATTTTTTCATCATGCACCGTGCAATTGCTTCTTATAGCAAGCATGATGTCATGGGCGTGTTCGTCTTCCGGTTCAACAAAATGCGTATCACCGGTAGCTATTGTTTTTAAACCCAGTTTACCGGCAGTATCAAATATTACATCTTGAACCCTGGACTCGGCCGCAATTCCATGATGTTGTACTTCAAGGTATAGTCTGTCGCCAAAAATCTTTTTATGCCAGCCAATAACATCTTTATATGACTCTGTAAGCATCCGCGTTTCATCTTCTGAATCAAGATGAGCGCACTCGAGATCGTCCTCGCCCTCATCGTCAATCGAATGAATGTTCAGATCTTTCAGTATCACTTTTGCTACATTGCCCTGTAAACAACCGGTCAGGCAAATTAATCCTTCATTATACTTTGCAAGCAATTCTCTGTCTATCCTGGGTTTTATATAAACAAAATCCGGATTATAACTCATCGTAACTAATTTAGTAAGATTTTTCCATCCAGTCTGATTCATTACAAGTAGAGTAAGATGATAATATTTATCTATACCATGAACCTTTTGGGTTCTATGCCGAGTACTTACATATACTTCACAACCGATTATAGGTTTGATGTCATTCTCATTGCATTCTGAATAAACTTCAAGTGCTGCACCCAACGTACCATGATCCGTTATGGCCATTGCCGAATGGCCAAAGGCTTTCGCCTTGCCGACTAGTTCGGGAACTTTAGCTATTGAATCACGAATTGAATATATAGAATGACAATGAAGATTTATAAAATTTGACATTATTACCTCAATGCCATTTCTTGTTCCATATCATATACCTTATCATCAAGACGTGTAATTGTATTTTCGTATTCTTTTATCTGTCCTTTCAGATCTTCGTTTTCTACTTCGAGTTCATCAATAGCGTTTAGAAGACTGTCTATTATATATGATATATTTTCCGCTTCTCTTTTTAATTTATAATCCATTATTAATATCCTTTTATTAACCTACTTTTTTATAAACAAGTAAATATCTTTCATCAAATCTTCCGCCAGAACATTTTTTACATGAATACCGTCTTTTAGGTTGTCTATTCATATGATAAATCATATTGCAACACTGACATATGGCCTGATATTTTCCAGCCGGAATTTTTACATCTGAACTTAAATATTTTGAAGGCTCAATACCAAAAGTCCTTGCGACACGCCGCCATTTGTAGTTATGAGCTTGCCAGGGACCGACAATAGCATGAGCGACTTCATGTTTTATTATTTTTTCTATGGCTTCCATATCGTTTGTCAGTATGTACGGCAGCGAAATGTAGATAGTCTTTTCTTTGTGTGCACATCTGCCGCCAAAGCATTTTGAACGTATTATATCAACGTTCCATGTAGAAAGATTATTTTCATTCAGTATCCTCCTTGCCATCTCAAAAGTATCTTCGATTTTCATATTGACTATTTTATTTTACCTTTTTAAATCGTTCTTTATATTCATCCAATAATGCCAGAGTTTCTTCTTCTTTTGCAGTATTAAAATCCGGATATACAAGTGTATTCTCTATTGGAGTAATATCGGTAATAAATTGCGTCTGAATCATTTGTGTTCTATAAGCGTAATAACATTCATTCTGCAGTTTAGTAAAAAACAAAGATGGTTCTCCAGATTTAACTATAGACTTGCAAAAAGGATATTTAATTAAGCTAAACGTTACATTGTCAAGAATCTGACATTGTATCATTACCCGATTTAACGGATATGTGCCATCAATGATTTTCTGATAGTCATTTATAGCAAATAATACATCAACATCTTTTCCGTCATACCGAATTGTAGCGGGAGCATGTATATTATTTGCTGTTTCGGGACCTTCAGCAAAAGAAACTTCGTCTTCTAATAAGAAATCATTTTCTGTCATTATTTGCTCCTGCTTTAAATTTGTGACGTATTGTATAGAATATTTTTAAAGCATAATAAAATGCTTTATTACGACCACTCCATTCGCCCCGGACTTTTTCCGGATCTTCCAATGGAACGAGTAAATAATCTCCCAACGATAACATCAGGCAGTTCTTTTTCAGAGCTTCTTCAGCAGAACCAATGTGACGATATTCGGTATTTTCAACATCTTCAAGAGTAAGATAATTGTGTGTAGAATGAGGTTGAACTTTACCGATGATTTGTTCAAAAACAATCTTATCCTCTCCGCCAACAATGATATTAAATGCGTCATATCCAAGACTGATAATCGCCTTTGGCTGTAAGATTTCCAATAATGACTGGAATATCCACAACATCTTATCAACAACTGCAGGCGGATACATGGTACCAGCCATAGGATAGAAAGGAATTATATTAACATAGACAAAGTCTTTATCAGGATTGAAACCGGCCTTTGCCGCAGCACTTTTGAATGTATGTCCGCCTGGACCTGTGCATACGTAATCCTTATGGGTGTCATGTCGCATGGCCCAGTTTAATTCAGCGTTATCTGGATGTGTTTGTACAACCATGATTTTTGAATCAATATTGCCGGCATATAATATATAATGAGGAGAGCCAATTCTACACCCGGTAGAATAGTTCTCAAAAGAATCTTTGATTACTTCGCTCAACGATTCTAGTTTGGTGATTTTCTCGCTAGTCATTTTTTGCTCTTTGTGATGCCTAAGCATCCTTAGTGGTAGTGATCTTCAGATACGGTGATATCCGAAGTTAGTGGTGAAAAACGATTCGAAGAAACATATGATAGATAATATAAACTACCCATCATATTAACTCCCGAATCTTTAGGCGGCCAACGTCTTCTTCCCCTTCTTTGTAGACTTTGACTCTTCCTCAATAATTTCTCCGGTTGTAATATCAAAGACCGGATTTAATGCTAATTTTGTTTTATCCCAAATTTTGTCGGTTAATTCATGGTTTTCTTTTAGAATACCACGGACAGTATCTATTCCCTGTCCTATTCTTTCTTCACCGAAAGAATACCAGGAGCCTGATTTTTTACATACTCCTGTATTTAACGCCAGGTTAAGTATGTCTGTTTCTCTGGAGAATCCCTCTCCTGGATAAAGCATGAAAAGACCATATTGTTTTGGAAAAGCCAATTTGTTCTTCTCAGCTTTAATTAAAATTTCTTGACCGATGAATTCAGCCATATCACCAGTTCCTTTTTCAACTTCTTCTTTACGCCTGAAGAATAACGTGCAATGGGGCGCAAATAACATTGTATTGCCACCGGTTTGTTTCTTGCCATAGGCCATACCGCCGGAAATATTTGCACGCAACTGGTTTATATAAATAATACTTGTACCAGCCTCATTACATTTATTGATAATTCGCGGAATATGTTCAGCAATCCTTCTTGCCAACGTTGCCATTGAATTGCTATTGGCATCGTTCTCATTTGAAGCAGATGCACCTAATGCCGGTATCGAATCGACAACAGCCAAATCAACAGCCTGATTATCGACAAGAGACTGTAAAGCATCAAATGCTTCTTCTGCATTATCTGGTTTTAACAATATAAAATGTTCAGTATCATATATATCTATGCCAAATACATTCTTTGCATATTCAGGATCAAAACTATTTTCTTTGTCCAACCATGCAACAACCCCTCCATTCTTGATGATTGTTCCAGCAATATATAAGGACAAAGCCGTTTTGCCGGTTGATTCCATTCCAACAAAGCTATACAGTTTGCCCATTGCAAAACCTGAATGCTCGCCAAAATATTTCCCCGATAATATTTTATTTAATGTAGGTAAAGGTAATTCGAGACGCCGGATACTTGTATCTGTCTCATATGGATCTATAAATATTTTCTTTCCTGCGTGTGCTTTTATCGCTTCGAACTGCAAGCGTGCCAGTTCAAGATTACTTGTATCTCTTTTAAACATTATTATATTTCTCCAATAAATTCTTTATGATCCAACTTTTCAAGTAAGGCCGGACAAAACTCTTTCCATCTTTTAAGTTTATGATTATTTAATCTGTTTAATGTGAACCAAGAAATTTCACTACGGAAATTATCTTGTGTAAATTTATCTTTCATAATTATACGCATAGTTGATTTGGATTGTCTTGTTACCAAAACAATATGTATCTATCTGTTACCGGAAATACCTCGAGGTAATCTTTTTGGCCCTATGAAAACTTACATTATACGACAAGGACACTTCTAATATAACGTATTTATCTAATTTCCATACTGGCATCATTATTTCCTTATATATGATACCAGTTCATTCAACGAAACAATTTTCTGTTCCTGTATCTTTCCATTTAAAAAATATGTTAATGTGACCTTGCTGTCATTATTATTGGCCAACATACCAATTTCATGTTTTTTGTTTTTCATAACAAGCATTACTTTGCTTGTATTAATTTTAATCTTGCTTAATGAATCCATATCATATAGAAATGATTCTAAAATTGTTTCCGGAACTATTTCCGGAATAACTTGCTGTTCAGCAATAACAGTTAACTGTTTTTTGTTTCCTTTTTTTGCCATTATAATTTCTTTTTAAAAAAAGGTGGAGCCACCACACTCCACCACCCTTATTCAGGTACACCACCAACTAATGTCTGACGTGAGCAAAACGCCAAACACGGTTTGAGCGAGAAAAACTTTAATTAATTTCTCTTATCGCTAAAATATCCAAACTAAGTGGTGACCTTTAAATTCAGTCGTCGCTCACAATACTGTTAATATAAGTGTGATTATCACTCGGGTATATATAATATGTATAATTTGGTATATACTGTGTCATATAAAATGGCATTATACCTAACCATTGACGATACGTATATCCAGTCGATATAAGACTAAAATTTGTTGGCGTTATTAAATTTCCGCTAACTGTAACTATAACTTCCCGTCTTGGAATCTGTAATACGAAGAATCCAATTGAGTTTGCATTTGGATATTTAGCCCAGAATTCAGTTGTTTCTTCAAAGGTCATACAAGGATCTTCAACATCCCATTTTGTGGAAAGAGAATGACAAGCAATTTCATATGCTTGTAAAGTTGTACTATTAGAACATTCATTGATCTTGTTTATATCTACCGGTGTCAAAGAGTCCAACGTGAATATTATATTTTTGCCTCCTCTTTTTGGAATCAGAGTATATTTTCTTGGTCTCGTTTTTTTAATCATCTTCTTCTATATATTTAATATCAGCCCATTTCTTTTCCTGCATAGAAAATGGATCATTATCTTCTGAATAATTTTTTTATCACTGCAACGATCCTATCATTGTCATAATCCACTTCAATCATTCCGCCTTCAAGACAATCTTTGTTAAAGATACCGCCTTCAGCAAAAACACAGAGTGTTTCTATATCATCGGTAGCTGCTTCACATATTCTGTCAAGCATAATGTCTTTAAGATGATTTACAGGTATTGTTATTTTAGTTCTCATTTTCTGTTCTCTATTAATTGTTTAACAGCGGTAATTTTATCTTCAAGGTTCTTACGATTAGAACTAGAACAATATGTTAATTGTTCTTCTATTTTCTTTATATACATTTCTGCTGTTACAACTTCGTTTTTAATAGTAATAGGAGACTCAGATTCAACGGTAAAACTACCGGCACAAGTTTCTCCCCAGCCTTCATCCATAAGATCCTGATCAAGTTCACATAGTTCTTTAGATTCCATAAGCTGCGGATAAGCGCTTCCGTCCCCACCATTTTGTATACTGTAATAAAGTTTTAATTCATACATATATTAATTCCTACGCTGCCTGTTTAGCAAATTTGGTTAAATAATTGATTACAGCATCGACATCATCATAAATAATGTCAGCAGCTTCCAGAACAAAACCATGCTGATGGATATTATCTTTTTCCATAGCAACGATTGTATGTTTTCCTTTATCATGCGCCCAAGCCAATTCCATGCAAGTGCCGATCGACACTCTCTCGGTACCGAGCAAATTGGCAAATACAATGTCTGCCTGAGAAACCATCCAACGATCACGTTCAATAATTGCATGATTGGTAGATTCAGGGTTACCATAATTCTTAGCTTTGAACTCTATTTCTGTACGCATAAAACCTTTGCCGGTCATAGGTTGAAATACGAAGTAACCCATGCTGGTTAAAAGTTCATTCATTTTATCATAATAGCCAATCACTTCTTCCCCATTACAACCTGAAATAGGTCTAGCAAGATATATTTTCAGTTGATTCATTTGTTTCCTTTAATGTTTGTAGAATATCACACTCTGCAGATGGAGCTGTCCAGATTTGTTTGTTTGAATGAATATTATGGATTTTATTATACAGTTTTTCAGGAGTTAATTCCAGATCGCCGAAAGTAAGTTCAATATCAATAGATATCTCTTCTTGACTTATTTCTGTTATCAACAGATCGGCATATATAAAATCACCGCCGGAAGATAATTGATCGTTAAATTCACCGTCAATCTTAAATTGTTTGTCTGTGTACAGGTCGAAATAAAAATCCTCACTGTTAATATCTTCTTGTGTATATTCGTAATCCTCAAGAAAATCAACTATTACATCTTCGATACGATTAGCTTTATAATATTTTGTAAAGTCCCAGTCTATGCCACCATTTAATCCAGCATACGACACTTCATAATATTTCATATAAATTTCACTTAATTAATTTTTTGTTCTGATGTTTTTACTGCTAATGGACTAAGTGGTATTGCAGTATCATTTAATGTATATGGATTATTTATTAAACCTTTACATTTCCACTGACCAAGGAGATAAGCTACCTGATCTTCCATCTGTTCATGAGCAATAAAATCAGACGGATACTCGTCAAGCGTAATTATAATTTGTAACTTATTTTTAGCCATAATATTTCCATTGATTTAAAAATAAAAAGGCAAGAATTGAGCAGTTCTTACCTTCTAAAAATGACAATTAAATATGTCATTAACTTTTTAACCGCAACCTGTCGAATTACCGCAGTCGCTGCATGTATAGCACGAACCTGCTTTTATCATTGCAATCGAACCGCAGTTAGGACAGATTGGCCCATCGAATTCAGCTCTTTCTTTTACCGGGACCATCACAGGTGCCGATATATCATCATCGAGGAATTCTTGTTCAAGCCATTTGGCAATATAGTCCAAAACACTATGAGCAAATGGAATGGATTTATTTTGAGTAAATCCAGCTGGATCAAATTTAGTATTCTTAAATTTATCCACAATATCACGCAAAGGTACACCGTATTGCAATGACACTGACAGAAGCAATCCAATTGCATCCATCAATCCCCGGATAGTATTTCCGGTTTTACTCATATTGATGAAAGTTTCGCCAAGATCGCCGTTTTCAAAAAGACCAACAGTAAGATATCCTTCCTGGCCTCCAATAGAAAACTTATGAGTTAAAGCTTCTCTTGTAGTTGCCATATGTTTTCTAACGGGTTTCGGACGTCCGTTAGAAAGTTTTTCTGTTTTAACAACTACGGTCTCAGGTTTTATCTCTTCTTTTTTATCAGTTGTTACGGGCTGATAAACTTTTGATCCGTCTCTGTATATGGCTATTGATTTAAGTCCTAACTTCCATGCCTGCATATATACATTGGCAACATCATGTTCAGTTGCTTTATTAGGCAGGTTAACTGTCTTAGAAATCGCACCTGATAGAAACGGTTGAACAACTGCCATCATTTTGACATGTGCAATAGGATCTATAAAATTATCTTTACTTAATGCAGTAGCAAAAATCTTTCTGTGTTCAGGTTGAATAGCCTGTATAAAACTTATAGAATGTTTTTCCGGATTAACGATAGAATCAGTCATATCATTAATGGATGTACTATCATATCCAAGTTTCTGTAATGCTATTTCAACGGATGGAACTGTTAATTTTAACATTCCTCCACCGACTAGATTTTTATATGTGACAAGGTCGAGAGCCGGTTCAATACCGGTTGTTTCGCAGTCCATTATGAATGATATTGTCCCTGTCGGAGCAAGTACTGTTACCTGTGCATTTCTAAATTGTTTATCTTCAGCTGCATTTTGTTGTGCACAACGTACTGCTGTAGATATTATTTCTGTAAAATTTAAATCGTAACCAGGTACTTTTGTAAGTTTTATCGTTGCATCAAGATGTCTCTTCATGATATTTCTCATAGGTTCGCGGTTGCCTTCCCAGGCTTTAAACGGACCAAGAATTTTTGCTATTTCTGAAGATACTTTATAAGCTGTATTATGCATTAAAGCATTAATTGCCGCCGCATAGTTTCTTCCTTTGTCACTATCGTATGCAATACAATGCCGTAACAGATATGCACCCAGGTTAGTATAACCAAGGCCAAGCGTACGATATCGTTTTGTTTTTTCTGCAATACGTTCGGTCGGATAAGAAGAATAATCTACAAGTATATCCTGAGCAGTCAGCGCAATTCTTACGCTATGCTGAAAACTTTTTATATAAAATAGTCCATTGTCATCAATAAACTTCAATAGATTCAATGAGCCAAGATTACACGAAGTATCATCAAGGAACATATATTCACTGCAAGGATTCGATGCTCGAATCTCGCCGTCATTTGGGCAAGTATGCCAACTGTTAATTGTATCATGGAACTGAATACCAGGATCGCCGGTTTCCCATGCACATTTAACCAAAGAACTAAACAATACGCGTGCTTTTATCCATTTAATAACTTTATAGTATGACTCAGATACAGAAGAACGGATATACCATGAACTATTATATAAATAGAAATCTCCCTGCGAAGTCGTTCTACTCATATCTTCTATCAGTTCAAAGTTAACAGATTTTCTTTCAAGTAATGCCCATTCTTCATTGCCTTCAACACATTTCATAAATGAATCAAAAGCTCTTACAGATTGGTTAGAATTCTGAAAGAACACACTATTAATTGCTTCCTCAATGCTATATCCAGCTTTAATCAAAACCTTTGCTTTATCTTCTTCTCTTTTCTTCTGCCAGATAAAAGTTTCTATGTCGCCATGATCAATATCTAATATTTCCATGATGGCCGCTCTGCGCGATATGCCACCTGATTTTGTAACTGCACCAACCTGGTCATGAATTCTTGTAAAAGAACATGGCCCGGAAGATGATCCGCCTCCGGAGATAGTTTCATGAGACGATCTCAATAAACTTTTATTTGAACCTACACCGGAACCGTCTTTAAAAATCTGCATCCAGGTGTTTAAACTTTCACCTATTGATTCTAAAGTATCGTCAATTCTGCTTATAAAACATGCAGACGACTGATATTTGCCGTTACGGAACTTATTGCCAAGATTAAACCATACAGGAGAATTAAAGGCATATATCTGATGAAGCAGCATATAAGTTAATTCATCTTTAAAGATGATTTCATCATCATTAGTATCAAAATATCCCCGATCATTACCCCATCGTCTGATAGTGTCAACTATCCTGTAAATTAACTGTTTTAAACTATATTCTCTGTCAACTCCAATTATTCCGGCAAAATATTTACTAGCAATTATATTAACAGCATTCTTTGAATAAAAGTCAGGAAACTCTACATCTTCCTGGCAAAAACTTCTTTCTGGATCTTTATGATTTATAATTTCTGCTATAGTAGTAATCCAAGTAACTTCATCAAATGGATGAATACCTGCTTTAGTATAAAATCTTTTAAATTGCATTATTCCTCAAAATGATTTTGATATTTGGAATGCTTCCATTCACTCATTTCAGAAATGAGCAAAGATTGCAAATGTGCTGCTTTGTCTTTAAGTTTCCACAATTGTGTTTCCCATGCGTCAAGAATAAGATTTGCCCATTGTGTAGTCATCGTATGTTTTAAATTATCAATGGTAGCATTACGTTCTGCAGCTGTAATTTTCATTTTCTTTACCTGCAAATTATCTCCGATAGCAAGATTTAATGAACATTTTTCATTCATCTCAGCCATCCTGGCAGCAAGTTTTATTTTGCTTAATATATTAGAACACTCATTCATCTTATCAGATGTTTCAGCAAGTCTTGCCCGTAAGATAAACATATCATCATAGCCGTCGATTTCAACGTTAAAATATTCAACCCAATCCTGGAGCGTTTTATCGCCGATATAAATAGTAGCCGGCAACTTATTGAAAAATGCCTCAAACGATTTTGCAGACTCATCTCTTATTTCAATTATTTTATCATTCATATTATGTTCTCACAATGTCAAATTTATTAAATCTAAATAATGATTTGGCTGATATGAGAACAAGAAACTCCGTGAATGTTATTGAATTTTCTTTCGATGCTGGAAAATTATCTGGACGTATTTCAAGTTGCCAATCATTTAACTGTAAATTAAAAACTCTTTTTTCCCCGCCTATCATAGCCTGAAGTTCCTGTGGAATTCTTGTTGGTAACAGATCTGTATGTATGGTTGTTGAAATAACGCCGGTAAGTTCAGTAATTTTATCCCAAACAACCTGCTTTAAAACTATATCTTTTGCAAAAACATCTGGCGTTGGTATATGTACATATTTCTCAAGAGACATCATTATATCTTCCCCGTAAATTGCTTCTAACTTTTCCTCAAAGGAAGATTTCTTTTTTGTGGTATTAAACACAAGTATTACTTTTGCTCTGGTAAATTCAACCCTTGTAGGGAATTCACCAGGTTCATTTATATCAAGTATTTTATACCATGGATACTTTGTATATTCAATAATTTTTTCAAGTATATATCTATCGCTCTGTACTATTTTATTTATAACTATGTAAATCATACTTTTTTCTCTGACGAAAAAAATCATAGGTGTCATAATTACTATAATTCTGTTATGACACCTGGTAAACCGTCTTCGTCTATTAGACAGCTTTCAATCCACAAATCGCAGTCGATAAATTTCTCATTATATCAAAGATTAATAAGAGTTCACCAACAGAAGCGATTACAGAAACTTTCTTTTCTTCTTTGCCAGTCTTTTCATTAAGATTGATAAAGTAGATTAATTTCTGATCTTTATTAAGCATACTGGAAATACTAAAAATCTTTACGGTCTTTCCTTTATTGTCTGTTCCTGCATTCGGATCATGAAGCAGTTTTAAATCAATTTTGCCATTCCTGACAAATCCCTGAAACTGTTCATACATATGAGGCAAGTCATTAGTGCTACATGCAAATGATACTTTTGCATCTTTTGCCCAATTATATTCCTTGTTTTCTCCATTTGCCCCTTCAAATAGAATGGCGCCTTCTTTTTCCAAGAAGCCTTTCTCATTAAATGTTGGAGGAATGAACTTAAGCTGTAATGCTGATTTAGTGCGAGCTAAGTATAACATATTTTACTTCTCCTTTTTATGAAATCCATGTTTATACAAATTTTCTCTTGATACTTCTTCGTAACTATCTTTAAATGTGCCCGCCAGATTAGGATCTTCAAATTCTAAATTATAGTAAACAGCACCACATTCCGTACAGTACACGTCAGAGTCAAACCTTCGTTTGATTTTTCTTTTTAATTCTTTACAACCATCGAAATGACATCCGCCTTCTTTGGTATATTTGGGTACACTCATTAAAAATGCTCCATTATTTTAAATATTGTAAAGGCATCCTTGACCAAGATACCTTTACTATTTGTTTACGAGAACTGGTTGGTCAAAATTTATTATCAATCGTCCTATCCCATAATGTTTTCTGATTGCAAGTAAACGCCCTATTTTAAAAATTAAATTATTTTATATTTACTTATGCAAAATATTTAATGTTCAAGATGTCATTCTATGCTAATGTCATTTTCTTCGGCCTCAATATCAAGAATGAATTCTTTAATATCTGTATTAACAGATTTCAGATCGTCCCAATACTGAGATAACATACGAGAATATGACATACAGTTTCGAACTTTATCATTGATCTCAGTAAGATATGTTAAGTATTTGGTTATCATTGATACATCGCCACCACCAGGCAACCGGGCCAATGCGGTTGCAACACGATTATCTTTAACATTTTCTGCAATCATTATAAACAGATCTGCAGTATCTTCATCACAACCCATATTATATATAAGATCTTCTCTTACGGCTTCTTTATTAAAAATATTAAGATTATAAATATCATAATTACTTGAACCGCCAGTATTATGTTTTATACCGCGGACAACATAATCCTGAACAACACGACTAAACAAGAACTGTAACTTTAACATTTCATCTCTTGTTATCTTACCCTCAATAAAAGCATATTCACAATTTGCATGAAATTTCCACAAATCAACGGTTGCATTACCAACTTTCATTTTGGCAATGGCAGCATCTGCCAAGGCATTGGCAAGGAAACTCCGTTCAACTGTATGATATTTAAATGGAACAGTTTCAGCATTCAAAAAGTTTTTATTGCTAGCTTCTTCACTAATATAGGCGTTAACCCAACTCAGTTCATAGTTATATAACTTTGGTTCAGATAATATATATTTATGAATATTATCCTGTATTTCCATATCAAGCGGTACAGCTATCGGGAATAAATCCCCGTCGGTATCACTCTGATCGTACAAGGCGTCAATAGTATTTCTTAATACAATTCCATCTGAACAATCAGACAGAATAATATTCGATATAGTTTTACCTATGGAATATAAATACTTTTCAAAGACATCTTTTAACCATATTTGTTTTGGTCTAAATTGAAAACGCCACAATACAGGATTTCTTACGCCTATATCATAAATGCGTTTTTTATACTTTAATTTAAATTGTTTGATTTTATTACTTAATGCATTATCTAAAATAACAGTAATACCCTGTGGTACAAAAGAAGAAACAAGTTGCTTTAAATTTCCACCGGTTACAATCGGAGCAACTACCGTTGGTAATGCTGCCTTCTTAGTAAAAATGACACTATTGACGGCATTTAAATATCTATTAATATTCTGCATTACCTGCTTTTTATCCGCTTTGTTATTACTCAACAGTCTTAAAGACAGTAAGAACCACATTGCATATGTATAATAAGCCGGATAAACCAGTTTATTCAAAAACACACTGGACTGATAATTAATCAGTTTTGATGACGGCATCCTTACAATAAGTCCGTTAAAATCAATATAAAAACCATTATTTAACGGATTTAATAATAATGTCTGCTGAACATTATGTGTAATATCTACAGAATCAACAATATTAAAAATATACTTATTAAGGACAGATAATAACACAGAATCGTTATATTTCCATATCGGTAATTTATCACTAATCATATTAGAAGTTAAATGCAAACTTTCACGAAGAATCCATTTATCTTCCTGAAGTATATTATTATTTACAAGCAAATCTGCTATTCTTATCGCATTTTCATTGTCAGTAAGATACATGTATTTCAAAGTTTCAGGCATAATTCTTACATCTTCGGAACGACAATCTTTAGCGATATCTGTAACGTTGAATCCTATAAATCCTGCATAGACCTGATAATTTTGGCCATTATAATGCCAGGTAATTTTCTGAAGATCACTTGTAAGATTGTTAATTTCTTCTTCAGTGATTTTATCAGGTTTAACATTAAGCTGCTGAGGTTCATTTAGAATGGCCTGTTTAAGTGCAAGCCAGGCCAAACGAATACCATTAACATCAGTCTTAAGACTATTCGGCCCAATAACCATAGCGACATCAAGTATTTCGTCTTCCCCGAATATCTTTTTCGGCAATGTAATTGTCCCAAGATCTTTGCGCGGATGAGTCACACCTTTAATTCCATAATCACTTATTATACGTGCAACGCCAAGATTGGATTTAATCTTTAAAACAATTTTATAACTACCTAATCCCTTCTCGACAAACTCAACAAGAGCATCACGGTATTTAAGATCGTATATAATATCAGCATTACCTTCAACATCATAAGCAAGTATATCACCAGGTTGAATAACAGAATTCTCCTTTACTACATCAACATTCAATGAAGAAGTTGTAAAGGTTCTCCTGATATAATATTTATATTTTGATAAAGCCTCATTAATCAAAACTTCGCCGCCAATTAAAGTGTTATAACCTAATGGACCATCATCCTTAAATACAGGATTTTCCTCGGCCTGAATAGGACAGAACACTGCAATAGCCATAGTCTTTTCAGGTTTAGCTTCTGCATTAAGAATATCAGTCATTGGTGCGGCTGGTTCAAGATAATTAGAAGTATAATGCTGTCTTAATCTTTCTGGCAAATTAGATTTTTGCGGAAACAGACTTGTAATTTTTTTGTTATCAGCAGCATAACCAACACCAGAATAGTTCTCATCAGTAAGACAACAATAAATACCTTCTGTCAGAGCTTCAACTCTGATAGGATCATTAAACAACATAGCATATTTTTTAATATCATTTTCAGAATTTGGTATACGACCAGACCAAAAAGCATCACCAAAAGATTCATAATAAAACTTACCTTTTTTGGTTTCCTTATATGTCTTAATAACACGTATGCGGTTTCTGATTTTCAAATCATTATTATATGCATAAGGAATAATTCCAGTATAAGTTCGCATGACAGCGCTAATGTCACGTTTTAATAATTTATACTGTTTAAATTTATATTTTACTGTTCCGTCGTCAGTTCCTTGCAAATGTTCAAAACGACTAATAACAACAGCCATCAAAACATCATTTAAATCAAGGATAATCCCGTCATCATCAACATAAAAGTATGGACTGTATAAAATTTGTTGTGCGGTCAACCTTGGAATGTAAACAGATGAATGAAGATTTTTATTAAAAAATATCTCATAATATCTGCTTGTTTTGCTCCTTATGCGAAATAACTTTCCCGAATTACCATAAACTTGTACAATGTCATCAATATTTCTAAACTTTGATATATATTTTTCAAATAATTTCTTATACATTCTAAAGTTTCTTCTTTTTCCTATGTATTGTTGTTATCCGATACACAATTAATTCAGCTACCCCGATATCAACAATGCCCAATTCTTGAGCAGCACGCAAAGATAAATCTAGGTCCCGATTACTATGAAAAGGACCACGATCATTAACCCTAACTACAACAAAACGATTATTTTTAGGATTAATTACTTTAAGACGGGTACCGATTGGCAGATATCTATGTGCAGCTGTAAGAAATGTTGCATTAAAACGTTCGCCACTCGCGGTTTTTTTATTATGAAATTTCACACCATACCAAGATGTGTTCATTTTCTTTGGTTTACTAAAATTAACAGTGATTTTATCATATTTTGTATTCTGCTTTTCAGAACTTCCGGAAGTAAAAACCAATACTATGAATATTGTGACAAATAATATTTTTGCAATTCTCATGCTCCTCCTTTGTTGTTTAAAACAAAGGGCCTGTTAAAGCCCTTGTTTATCGCAAATCAAAATAACAACCATCAATATTAAGCATGAGACAGAGTGCCATATGCATCAGAAAGACTATAAAACAGTCTAATCGCAATAATAAATGCCATAGCAATGGTTCGATTAAATAATGCGAACGCAAAAGCTATTGTTATTGCCACGGCGGTTAAAAACCGCCTGTCTTTAACGAGATCTTTTAACTGTATTAGTTTCTCATTGATGTATGTACCTGTCTTTGCCCCATAAGACCGATCTTGCATAGTAGCTCCTTTGATTATAATAAGCTTTAGGCAATAGTAGAGGCAAACAATTCCTTCTCTGCATTCTCCTTTTTAAGACTTTCCTCAGTAATTCTATACTGATCGCGTGGTCTTAATTTAATAATTGTTGGTTCATCGACATTTAATGCACGACAAATTAATTTATCCTGCATCATATCATAATAGACAATAAACAACACGTCGCCCGTATGAACGGTGTTATCTTGTATTAACTGATATTTTAAATAAAATTCCATCTTGGTCAGACTTTTTGCGCCCTGGTACATATCGCAATACTCACCTATCTCTTCAACAAAACTCATAAATTCCTTAATGTTGATAGTGGTATTGTTAACCGTATATATACTTGTAATAACAGGAACATCAGCAATCTTTACAGTATCGATAAACGGCCCATTAACAAATGCACCATTAGTGCCAAATATCAAAGCCAATTTATATCGTTCAGCAATCTCAATTATTTTAATAATATTTTCTACACGGTTATTGACTCCGGATTTCACAAGTATCCGGTTAACCAACCGTATATAGGTTATGATATTCATTATCCGGTACCCTTACCGTAATCTGTTGAATAAAAGCCAGAGCCCGTAAATTTAGCTCGCGGCGGATTATTATATATTCTTTGCATTGTCTTGCCACATTTTGGGCAGGCCGTATGATCTTTGACTACATCATACTCAGTATGTGAAAGCAATACAGTATCAATCTGTTCATAGTTTGTACATCCACTGTTTTTGCAAACAAAATCATATAATGGCATAATTCCCTTCTTGTTAGTGGTGGTTAAAAAATGATTAATGTTCCATATAACAATAGAGGCCAAACGACGTATTTTTTTGATTTTTACCAGTCCAGACTTTGTTGTTTTATGCAGGCGAGACCAACATTATATCTTTTAATTCTTTACATATGTTGATTAAATTATTTCCCTTAATAGCATCTATCAATTTATAATATTCTTCGGTAATAATACCAAGAATCTCATGGGAAAAAGTAAGGGATATTTTCCTTAACCAGTTGTTAGTTTTCAGATTTAATTATATCTCTTAACATTAATTTCTCTCTTCATCATCATTTTCATCATCGCCGATTTCTGGACGTGACTCCCCGTCTATTTCACGTAGAGCACAACTTACACCATTATTCATAGTGCAATTTACATGACATAAATAATCACTGCTATCATAATCTTCAAGATTCAAGAATTCACCATGATCGCAATCCATACATATTTGCGATTCAGGCCATTCTGTAATAACCGGTCCGGTAAAGATGCCAAGATTATCATTAATTTTTACAATAGAAGTATTACTTAAAGGAATATGAGTATCATTTCCTGTTTTATCATCATGAATATTACCATCTTTAAAACCTAATTTCTCAAAAAATAAAGCCAACCTATCTTCTAGTAATTCGGCTTCATCAGAAAAAACATCTGGCAATTCAATTGTTAGTTTCATTTATTCTCCTGTAAAATAAATTGGTTTCCAGGTTTTTCTTGTAAGTATTTCCCAGACTTCCTTTTGCTTTACTTAGATCTACAATATCGTCTGCACACATAGTAAAATCCTCATGGCAGGCAATTTACCATTTAAGTTCACAGATAACTTCATCAAAAACAGTTTTTATTTTATCTTTCTGTTCATCAGTTAATATTATGATTATATCTCGTGTATTGGTTCTATAAAAGTAGCATCTTTTAATATTTTGCCATCCTTATCTTTCTTACTGCCTTTAGCATCATTATGATCACAGATAGTTCTAAGGACTTCTTCGGGATTACCACCAAGCTTCATTATTGTGCCTATAGCAATAAAACTGATATCACCGGAAGCATCAATCATCGCTTCCCTAATAACAGGATTCTTACCTGAATGTTCTTTAGCAAACTTAATGGATAAGCACTTTGATTCTTCACGGCTGTAACCGCAAAACTCAAAGAGTTCTTCTGCCCACATTTTTGTTTCAAGGAAATGATTAAAATTTGTATTGCAACGAAAATTATTCCATGCAATAACACGATCAAATAAATTAGACATGTCTGCTGTAGATAATTCCGGTAGAAGTTCGATATCCTTTTCTGATACATGGAATACAGAGATACCACCGTCAATAACTTTGCATATAAATATCAAAGGTTCTTCTGATTCAATTTCTGTTATTCTCAATTTTATATCAAGAATCTTATGTTTAACAAGTCTGCCGACTAATGATGATAGATTCTCTGTCATCTTATGTTATTCTCCTGTTCTAAACTGCCAAATTATTTTCATCTTCATAAATTGCCGTTACTTTAGGAGTCCCATATAACAAATCAAAATCGCCATCAAACTCATAATCTTCAATACTAGCGACACCTTCTCCATCATGAAATTTTTCCATTGCCTCTTTTTCAGAGTCGGCAATAATACGTGTCTTTTCATATAAATGTATTGATGCACCATTACAAAATTCTTCAAATGATATCTCAAAAATTGACATATATCTTCCTTAATTTGCACCAAACAGATAACTATATCTAGATGATGATTGTTTATTTTTAATCGCCATCAGAAGCGCCTGTTTTGATCCAATCAGAATCATTGTTTTAGCGGCTCTTGTAACAGCTGTATATAAAAGTTTTCTCTGCAGCATAATATAATGTGCCATAGTAATTGGCATAATAATACAAGGATACTCTGATCCCTGAGATTTATGAATAGTTATAGCATAAGCCAATATAAGTTCATCAAGATCACTTATATTATAATTAACAAGTTTATTATTAAAATCTATTATAATAATCTGTTCTTCTATATTCATATTAACTATAACACCGATGTCGCCGTTAAAGACCTCTTTATCATAATTGTTCTTTAGCTGCATTACCTTATCGCCAATCTTAAAATTCTTTTGTCCCGATACAGATATTTGTTCTTTATTATTTAATACACTCTGTAAGGTTCTATTTAAATTAATAGTACCAGTCTGACTTCTATGCATAGGAGTAATTATCTGTATATCCTTTATAGGATCATATGAATATGTTGATGGTAACCTAAACGCACATAGATTGGCAATTATATCAGGAATTTTTGTATCATCTTTTTCTTCAATAAAGAAAAAGTCTGATTTATTATCTATCTGAATCCATTCTCCTCTGTGTATTCTGTGGGCATTTGTAACAATCTGGCTTTCCTCAGCTTGCCTGAATATAGTTGTAAGATTCATTGTAGGAATCTTTCCATGATATATCATATCATACAAAACATTACCGGCGCCAATAGACGGTAACTGGTTGGCATCACCAACAAAGATGATAGTAGTATTTTCATCTATTGCATTAAGTAAATGATTCATTAAAACAATATCTACCATTGATGTTTCATCAATAATAATAATATCAGCTTTAAGATAATCATCAGCATTCTTTTTAGGTTGACCATTTGATGGATTAAATTCAAGCAAACGATGAATTGTTTTGGCTTCCATCCCAATAACTTCACTCATACGTTTGGCAGCTCTACCTGTCGGAGCAGCGAGCAAAATCTCTTTATTTAATTGACTATATGCATTAATAATACCTTTTAATGTAGTAGTCTTTCCAGTCCCAGGTCCGCCTGTTAATATCATAACATTATTTTCAAATGCCATACGTATAGCTTTAATCTGTTGAGATGAATAAAATTTTGTATCAATCCTTACTTTATTAAACTGTTTAATAAAACTTTCTGAAATCTTATGGTTGTACATTGACAATATTGATTCTACATGTCTTTCAGAATAATAGAATAATGACAGATAAAATCTTGATTCACTGATAACAATAACGCCATCATGATTCATTTTTTTTAAAATAGAATCATATCGTGTTAAATCGATTGTTAAAATTTTCTGACATCTTTTACATAATTCTTCATATAGTAAGAATGTATGACCTTCATTAGATGCTTCAGTAAGTACATATTCTATTCCTGATCTTATACGCAAAGGATTATCGGTACTGAACCCCATATTCATACCAACTTTGTCGGCAAACTTAAAACCTATTCCCCAGATTTCAGTTAATTTATATGGATTTTCACTAACAATTTTTATAGAATCACGTTTATATTGATTATATATTCTTAATGCCATTGCAGAAGTAATATCATACGACTGCAGAAAAATCATAATATCTTTAACAGCTTTTTGCTCTTCCCATCCTATTTTAATTGACTCAAGTTTCGCTTTACCAATTCCATTAATTTTGATCAACTGATTAATATCGTTATCAAGAATATTAAGTGTATTATCTTTAAATAACGCTACTATCCTTTCCGCGATGGCAGGACCGATCCCTTTAATAATGCCTGAACCAAGATATTTTTTAATACCATATTCAGTTGTTGGATAAATAATTTCATAAGAATTAATTTTGAATTGTTTCCCAAACTTTGGATGATTACGGTATTCACCAGATAACTTCAATTTCTCACCAACCTTAATATCTGGTAAAATTCCTGTTGCGACGAGATCATTAGATAAAGCAATAATATTAAAACCAGTATTAGTATTTTTATAAATATATTTCTCTAACGTTGCTTCTACAGTAATCATTAATTATCCATCTTTAAATTCTATTTCTTTTATTACTTTCTGAATAGCTTTCTTGAGCGCTAAAGAATAAACATGTACTTCAGCCGCTTCAACACTGTCAAATGTTATATCTTTATAATATTCAGAACCAGAACCATCTATACCAAAATTATCCACTCTATGTTGTAAAGTGTGCCATGTCAACTTATATCTTTTCTCAAATGGATAATCAAAACGCAGCCAGTTTAATAAATTTCGCACATAATACTGGCGTTGGACTTTATATACATTGCCTTCCTTAATAATTCTATATTTCATTTTATTTTTCCGAATAAATCAATAATGGCTTGTCTGCCACATTCATTTAATTTACGCGTGCCTATATCTGTAAAGCTGTCAGGAAATTCAGGTAGCATATTATTATCTTCTATTACCCAGCTGTTTATCTGAAAGTATTATTCTGTTAAGTGATTTAGTTGAATGTCCCTTAAAAGAGTATGCTTTTACCTGTCATCTTTTCTTTAATGCTTTTTGTTCAAAAAGTAAATCAGTGTCGGCAGTGCAGCCTATATGTAAAATTTTCATTTATCTATATTCTCATATTCTTGATTTCGTAATTCAACTACACAACCATCTTGATTAACAAAATCTGTTAATAGACATACATCATTATTCCAGTTAGCATATAGATTATCTTTCCAATCTTCCAGATTAAAACCTTCTATATCATAATCTAATACACGTATTTTCATTCCTGCAGGTAGATTCTCAACTTTTACAATGCCGTCTTCTAATTTTATTACAATAGTATTTGGATCAGGATTAGGTAATCTTGGTTCGTTGTCTCTACGCATTTTTATTATTCCTTTATTGTTTAATTATATCACTTACTATAGTATTATCTTCAAGTAAATATTCAGCAGCAGAACATACATCATTGTCACTATCTTCATAGATATATTCAGAATCTGGATTATAATCTTCTATGTCGTAATCCAGAATACAAACTCTTACGTTTGGTGGCATTTTCTGTACATCTGCAACTCCACCCGTTATTGTAATAACCACAGTATTATCCGATTCTGCGGGTAATTTTTTTAAATTGTCTTCAGTATAAGCTTTCATTTTATTGTTCTCCCACCTATATGTTTTATAATATCCATTTTTATTCAAAACATATGGCAGATAGACTATTATCTAACTGCCATATAATAATCACTAAGTTATACTTGCATTCATCTTAAGAGCAGACAACTGTGTTTTTACAGAATTGATGTGCTGATTAACAATTTTTGCAAGTGAATTTGCAATACCTTTATCAAGTTTACCACTTGCCAGTTCGATACGATATTTTTCAAGATCTTTCTCGAGCCTGTCAAGGGCATTTGTTTTCGCTTTTGCCATTAGTGGTTTGTTCCTTATTTTGTTTGTTAAGTTCCCTATTAAATAAGATTCTTTGTCGATACGCACCTATAAGACTACCAGGAACATCGGAGCGTCTTATACCGTTATAAGTAACTATTAATGCCTTTATATACCCATTGCGCAATTGTTCACGGCCTCTTTTTCGCTGTCTGCGTTTGCTTGCTGTAACTCTTTCAGGATGTTTTGCTTTATATCGTTTACTTTCAGCGAGCCTATATGGTTTTTTGCGTATCTGGTCACAGAAGCGACAACATGTGCGGATATATCTCTTATTGTATCCCTTACGTGGATAAATACCAAAATCTGTTAAGGGCTTTACCTGTCCGCAGCCGTGTTTTCCACTGCACTTTTTATATTCAACACCATCAATAATAAAAACGGGTTCAGCTGGTTGTCTTACACTCATTATTGTTCCTCTGTAACTTTAACAAAATCTGAATGAAGCTCATTCATTAACTGATAATCAGCTTCTCCAGACATAAACACTTTGCGGGCCTCTTCCGGAGTATTGGCAAAAATTCTCGCATAAAACTCATCTCTGTATGTAACAGAATATTCCGTACTACAAGAGAAAAGCCCGGATACACTTGAACAATTTGCTATCTCATTATTAATCATTTCATCTAATTTTTTATAAGCTTCATCTATACTTTGTACATCAGTAATGTCTATAAATAATCTAATCATTAGAAACTCCAATAGATTTTGTTAATATAAAAACTGGCATATTATTCCTTAATTTATTATTATTGCACTAACTATATGGAAAAGCCACATGGGTAAAATACTTGCTGTTTCAATTAAAAAAGGTGGCGCAGGAAAAACCACAATCGCCATTAATCTTTCAGTAGCCTTACAGTTATTGGGTAAAAAAGTTCTTTTAATCGACATTGATTCACAAAGAAATGCCAGTCGTGGTTTTGGAGTTGATCCAACTGATAATCAGATTACAATACTTAAACTGATGCAGGATAACTCAATTCCAACAAGAAATGCTATACTTAAAACACAATTCGGCGTCGATATTATTCCGTCGCATAAGAAACTTGCACGGGCGGAATTGTCTATGGATCCTATGTATATGTACTTCATCAAACAGACCCTTGCGCCTATAAAAGATGAGTATGATTATATAATTATTGATACTGCTCCACAGGATCAGTACCTTACTTTAGGCTCATTAATTGCCGCAGATTATGCACTTATTCCTTTTGAAATACATCCATTTTGCTATGAAGCAATCGATGATATGCTCGACATTATTGAAGATGTACGAAAAACCCAGAACAATTCAATAAAGGTAGCAGGTATCGTCCCTAACAAATTTCAAACTATAGTTACATCACAAAAAGCTTTGCTTGAAGCAGCATTAGAAAAATACAACAGTATGCTTATACAGCATTATATACCATTCCAGGTAGATATTTATAATTCACAACTTGCCGGTCAACCTCTGTATTATTACAATAAATTGCATGCCGGTGTTCAAATTTTTAATCAAATCGCACTACATCTTATAGGTATTAGCCATGAGTAAAATTCGTAATTTCAAAGAAATTATTCAACTACAAGAAGCTAAACGTCCTCAACTCGATTCGATTCCTGATGTTTTAAGCCAAAATCCAACAAAAGAACAAATTGATATCAATGCAAACAATGAAGTCATTGACGACAATGTAAACAACGAAGATAATGAAGGAAATAAAATATTAAATGAAGTCATTGTTGACGTTCCTTCAAATATTAAATCTTCTAAACCCAAAAAACCCAATGCTGATTTTAAAATTAATAACTTTATTAAGTTATTAAGTGAAAAAGAAGACAGAAAGAAAAATAAAGCAGTTCAGGGTTTTTTACCTCGTGATGAATATGCAAGTTTTATAAGAGTAATGGGAAAAATTAAGACTCTTGCCGCATTAAAAGATTCAGATACCAGGACTTCCTCAACAACACTAATAAGATTAATGATAGCAGAATCATTAAATAAGATTGAAAAGGCACTGGATATAGAAACCGCATCAGAAGAGAATAAGTAGGAAGATCACTCTCTCTTATTTTTCCTTTTTTCTTCTTCTTAAATTCAGCTACTATGCAGATGGGCTTTCAATGGCGACCTCATTTATGCAATCAGACTCAGTAGATTCATTAATAACTTCAGTCAGAATGTTATCAATAGGATTAATCAAATCCTTAGCAATATTTATTGATTGATTAAATAAAATAGCATTGTCTTTTATTGTTTCTAATTTTTCTGAGGTTGGTAAGATAATTTTATCATCTTTATTCTTCTTAATTTTATTACCAATTATTGAATACAATGTTTGTTTAGAGTTATCTATATTGTTAATATCTTTAGAACATAAACCTACCATTAATTTTTTAGCATATTCAATTATAGTTTTTAGAGTATTAACATTTTGAAGTTTATTATAAATATTATAACCATCCATATGATTTACAATGGTTAAATATTTTGTAGCAAAATCATATAGAAATTCATATTGCTCATTAATTAAAATTAATCTTCTTTCTTTTGCAAAGAATTTAATATTAATTGCATTAGGAATAGACATTAATTTAATGTCTTCCATATGTATTTGATTAAGAAAATGTTCTAATTCAAACAAATGACTGTTAATCATTGCAGAAACAAGAGAGCTAATGCTAATCTTATGCTCAATTGCTAACGGAATAAATTGTAATAAGAATTTATCAAATGTAATCGGCTCTACCGTTCTAAAAATATAGGATTCTGATATGTTGATTCTGAAAAAATTCATGTGACACCTTGATTTATAGTGTTTTTTAAATTACTTTTTGTGACACATTTGTGACACAAAATATTATGAAAAAAGAACCCCTATATGCCCGTTACACATCGGATGTGCACTTTCGTATTGGCAATCAATATAAGGAAATGCTTACAAAAATCTGCGGCGCATCGAAGAAAACCGAAAGTGATATCTGCAGAAATATATTTGAAGGAGCAATTTTACGAAGATATAAGAAGATAACTAATAATGAACAGGAATTATTACCTTTCTAATTCTTTCAATTCAAGTTTAATGATTTTAATAAGTTTAAATCCTACTTCTTCAATAGAAATATTCACACTATCCTTGTCATTAACAGTAGCATAGAAATATATATCGGGAATAATTAACTTGTTGTCATTTACAATACAAAACATGCCATTGGACAAAAGTTAGATTTCAGCCTCTACAGGCACAGATAATACAAAAGAAGTATCAACAGTAATATTCTTAACCATTTACAACCTTTAATGTTTCTTTTAATTCTTTGGAGAAGACATCTTTATCTATACTTTTATCGTCTGTAAGCAGTCTACACATATCTTTTAATAATTTACGCATTTTATAAAAGCTATTACAAGCATGTACAATGAATTTTATATCAGTGTTACGTTCTATACCTTTATATGCAAAATGTTTATATACAGGACCAGCAGGTCCTTCAATACCATTATTAAAGGAGTTCCAAGGTAAAGGTGAATGTTTTTGAACAAAAGATTGTTTCTTTTGTAATGACATAACATTTAACCTACGGTTTTGTTCCTTAACATGACCGGACATTATATTTCGTCCTCCATCATAAGTAATGGATACATTTTCAATACTGGATCTTCTTCCCAAAAAATGAAAGGAGACGAATAACCATATAATTCTGCTAATCCGTATAATTCATTGTAATCCAGAAAATCCATATAATCATCAAATTGATCTTGTAATTTTATTTCACAAAGATGCATATCACTTGCCATTGTTATGTTCCTCTTGAATATTATCTTCTGATTTAAACAGAAGTTCTATTTGATTATCTAAATAAGCCTTTAAAATCTGTGTATCGTCTAAGCCTTCTATAATAATATCTACAGCATCTTGCTCAGTCCATCCGGCACATTGCAATATGTCGTTTAATTTCTGTTGTCTAAGCCAATTGATAGCATTTTCGATATCTATGTCAATTGATGTAATTTGCGGCATTCATTTTTCCTAGTATTCTTCTGATGCTAATTTCATTAAATATGTTCTTAAAATTTCTTTATGTAGTTCATTGGCAAAGTCTGGATCAATATTATTACGAAGTTCAGACATCATATAAGCCTGCTCAATAAGAGCAAACTTATCATTTGCCATCTTTACAATTTCCTTATACGTAAATGTGCCTTCGCGAATAGAAATAAGTAACTGCCTTTCCGGACGCATTACCTGTACTTCTTTTTCCACAAGAGCATCAAAACACATATTAAGCAAACGCATCATATGGCTGGCATTCTTAACCGAATAGCCATACTTCTTGAATTCTTCGAGTCTCTTCTTGTTCTGGTTAATCTTCTCATTTAGTTTATTTAGCCTATTTAACTGTGCAAAAGCATAACCGCCGAATGAATGCTTTAGTTTCTTTGACAATAACTGATTTCTTACAGCAATTAACTTAGGCCATACAACACTGTCCTTGTAGACATACATCGACGGATGATGCCATAATAACTCAATTACATTTGGATTCTGCTGGACCATAAGATGATACCATTTCTGAAAACTAAATAGCATCCCTTCAACATTATCTGCTTTTTCTTTAATTTCAATTTGTTCATTCTTAAGCATACCAAGAATATAATCTTCGGGCGGGAGATATAATCCCATAATATCATAATCAGATTCTGATGTTTGCATACCATAGGCATGACTGCCAGTAATAGCAACACAGATCAGATAATAGTTATTCTTACCAAATACTTCATCTAATCGATCTTTAACAATTTGACGTATTTTCATTAAATTATTTTCTTGTTAACGGACATGGTAGTTCACATATACATTGATTATATATATCACAATATTCTTTAAACGTTTCATCTATATTGTTACATCCGTCAACGGCACAGTATAGATGAAGAAAAAAGTAACCATCCTTGCTTTTACTAAATTTAAATATCATTTTGGTATTGTGAATGTCACAATATTTTGGATTAGCATTATAAAAAGCAATAGCTTGTTGTACACCCTTTATTGTTTTAAATACCATTAATTTTTTATTTCCTTATATATATAATAATTTTTTTCATGAACTAATTTTCTTTTGTAACCTTGAAAAACTGTAATATCAACCATGTCTCTTTACTTATTTTTATTATATTTCTTACTAAAAAATGAATTTTGCAACCCCTTACTATCAGGCAATAAAAGCATATTATGACAAACGTTACGTATCACATACAGACTCCAACTGTATTACTGTAATCCTCAGCTACCTCCTTGGCAGGGAAGAATATATTATTTGCTGATAGATTAGTTGCAAAAACTTTTAATTAATTGTTTTATAAAATATCAGACAAGTATCTATTTTAATCTTTTATTCTTTCTTTCCATAAATTCTTCTTTGTTTAAAAAACAAAAGGCAGCCTTTTATGACTGCCTTCAAGCTATTCAGCTTATGTCTCTCGGGTAATATTTAATACTATACTCTGTTTTCATTAAACTTGGCAAGATTAATTTGCATTTTAGTAATATTAATCAATGTTAAAATACTCTGGTTAATTGCCTGTGCTTGTTTTATAAACGAAGAATCTGTCTTCAATTTATCGATATTACCTAATACCAGGTTAGTAAGATTTGGTAACTGTTCATGACCCAATACTATAGGCATTGTGTTCTTCTTCCTGGTCACCGGCTTTTCATCAGAAACTGGAAGCCATTCTTCGAGTACCAAGTCTATATGTTTTTTATGAAAGTTGAAATCTTTCTTATCAGTTATAATAGTAACGGTGTTTTCAACAATTGAATAATCAATCATTCTATAACATTCAAGTTTGTACATCCACACACTATCAAGCATGTTGTCCAGTTTTTTCTCTAATTGCATTGCGGATTTCTCTTTTTAATTGTAATTGTAGCCTTTTAATTCTTAATAACTCAGGTTGTTTAAGTAATTCTATTTTTAATTCTTTATCGCGCTCTATCAAAGAAGCAACATGTATGTCACTAGCTCCGTTATGCCAGTATTCTTCCATCGATTTACGCATTGCCTCCGGATTTCTATTCCGATCAGCCTGCTCTTGACGTGTAATAAGTTCTAAATTTTCAATGCGCACGTCAAGTGAGTCTCCATTAATAAACCATAAGATTTTACCTTTCGGTATTTTACCATTGTGCTGTTCCCAGACGTATTGATGATATGGCTGCCATTTGGCCTTTGCCAAACGAATATATTTATATGGTTTATCGTTACGATCTTTATGAGAGTTTCTAATAGTAATACATCCATCGTATTTAGTATTTGGCGGAAGATTTCCTTTTTTAAATTCAGTTGCAGGACTATAATGTACTCCTTTATGTCCTGTATTCCATGGAACTATTCCTTTTTTAAATGTTCCTATTTTTCTTCTCTCTTCACGTATATCATCAGGAAGATATAAACGCAGTTTATGCAGCCTATTTTGTACAGAACTTTCAGAACGATTAAGCTTTTCTGCTAACTGTACATGGGTCATTTTTATATGATTCTTTCGAAGATAATTATCTTCCTTCTTTACCCATTCCATTATTTAATTCTAATTCATTTCTTAATTGCTTTTCAATAATTTCTTTAATTATTTCACCATGACATAATTTTGGTACACAATAACACAATAAATTAACATCGCCAGTTTTTGCCATTTTATATATAACATTCATTGCATCACATATAGCTTTGTCTTTCGAATCTAATTTATCAAGTAAATATTTTCTATATGCTGTTATTGCATCTTCACGAGTAGGTACAAATTTTACAAAATCTCTATACCTCATCTTGATAACTGAAGGTGGTAAATGTGTAAATGGATTACCAAGCACACTGCCCCTGCCAATGTAAAAATCATGATCAGTATCATAATGTGTTTTTATATTCTTAACATATATCATTCTAAATCCGATGTATCATTAACCGTGATAAAATAAACGTCACAATAAGAATTATTACAAAAATCATATATAAATATTTCATAAACATTCCAAGATTAAAATAGTAGGGAATTAACCCTGCTATAATTATGCAATTAATTTTGCAATGGCTTTCGCTTTTTCCAGGTTATTTTTCCCGGATTCAACTTCGGCAAGAACCTTATAGACTTTAAATTCATTATCATCATAATTTTCCTGGCCGGTAGTATCAAGATACTCCAGTTTTATTTCCAAATTAGCAATTGCTTCTTTGGCTTTATTTATTTCTGTAACAATATCTTTTCTGTTAGCTATAGCAACATCTAAATCTTCAAAATATACAGTCCTGAAGGCATGAATATTTGGAGCATTAACTGTACAACTTTTGTTACCTACATTAATATTTGACACAGTAACAATTGTACCCATCGCGAGATTATGATTCGCAATATTATCAATAATCTTAAAAGTTTTACCATTATCAGAGTTTGTTAAATTAACCATGTATTGTTCCTTGTTTTTTTATTGAAAGAAAAATTTATTAATCATATACCATACTTTCTGCAAGGGCAAATATATGCATATTGCCACGTGCGTATACTAATAAGGATTCGCGCGGTATATATGTATAGATTGCCATCTCATTGTCGTCATCATCACAAATTAAATAAACAATTTCATCATCAGATCCATCTTCACGAAATACGCGTTCTTGAATATCTATGAGATATCGTAAAAGACTTTCAAGAGCCTCCTCTTCAAGCGTAGATAGTGGCTGTATTCCATTATCCATATTATTTTCCTAATGTTTTATTATATTAATTAGAAAGGGAAGAGATTGATTTACAGGTATCTCAAAGCCACATGCACCACGATGCCCACCGCCGCCATATTTATTGGCTATTTTTGATAGATCAAACTTTTCAGTATTATCAGTATAAAGACTGACTTTCCATATGCGATTCTGAATTAAACCAAACACCAACATAGCATCATACTTTTCCGGATCAAACTTTGACTTTAATTGCCGTGAACCAGGCATATAAGAATTAACGGCAAGAAAACGTAATCCTTCCCATTCCACTTCAAAAGAACGTGTCTCTACAAGAATACCATATTGTTGCTCAAGATATTGATCAACATACATTCCAGCTGTTAAATATTTATCTATATAGTTATTATCGGGAACCCTGAAAATATTATACCATTCAGAATTATTTACATCATGAAGTAATAAATCTATACCTGTATATTTACACAGTAGTATTTTATCATAATTATGCTGCCAGGTATCAAACAAACTTATTATCCTTAATACTTCTGGTAATGTTTCACTATGAAATAAATATTCCCACAATAATTGTACTGCACTTTTTTTATTATCGCCAAGGACCATATCCATAGGTGAAAAAGACGGAAAATCTTTAACATATTTATACGAACTTGTATGATGATCAATCCATATAAGACGACAACGTTGACATAAATCAACCATTAATTCAAATGGCTCAAAAGTAAAATCAACAAGAAAAACCACTTCATCATCAGAAACATCAGTAACTATCTTTGCTATATCATCTGTATAATCAATTCCGATAAGTTTAATAGTAGGATATGCATATTTTAATAATGCGCCGGAACTTATGCCATCCATATCACCGGCGTGATAAAAACCTATCATTCTTCATTCTCAACTTCTACTAATTCATATTCGTTTTCTTCAGGAGTTGGACCAGGACCCATCGAGAATCCTTCACAAGCATCCTGCCAGGCTTCATCGGCGTTTTCGCCATAGCCGCTTATTGTTATTGTAAATAAATATCCTTTAACCATTTGTTAGCCTTCTAATATTTCAAAATGCCACTGCTTATTTCTACAGTAATCTTTAATTTTAGTAATACTCCAATTCTTCATATATTTAATAATAGGAGCAATATTACCTGTATCGGTATCAAAACCAGCACAAAAATATTTGGATGTAATTCTAATCAACATTGTTTTCTTTATTGTATTCACATAATCTGTTTTTTATGTTTTCGGAATATCGGATTATATTGCTATATATCCAGTCAACATGTTTTATGGCTTCGAAATACTCGTCTTCATTCTTCTACACAACAAGGAAAGTAGATGGGTAATTCTCAGGTATAAACTCGACACTTATAATCATTCCGTTACTAAGTAACCACGACGCATGAAGTTTATTTTCCTCGTTCTCTGTTGAAAACAGCAAAGATGATTTCTCATCGGTATATTTTAACTCATCTGGATCTATAGTATTATTGCTTATTAATTCTTTAAGCTCACTTGAAAAACCAAGTGACTGAACCGCCAAAAGACCTCCTTTGCCCATATTATACAATTCCCGAGTAGCTTCTTTATCAATGTTATTGTTTATAACATTAAATATTTTTTGTTTATCTAACATAAATTTTCCTGTTCTATTAAAAATTGTTCTATCCTTCTATAACAAGGAATGGATAATCATCGAAATCAAGAACACCGTTACCATTAACCGCCCTGAAAATAGGGGAGTCTTCAACGGTGTATTGGAGCGGATAATATTCATCATTTGCTGCATTATAAATTGTTACGCTCGTATCAAGATCTTCTTCAGACATGTTCTTCTGCATAGTTTCAATAAGCTCGCGCCAGGTAATATCCAATTCGCGCATATATGTTTTTACATCTTTGACAAAAACTTCTATCTCAAAATTCTCATCTTCCCATGGAACTTCAGTAATGAAATAACCGAAGCGGTTAACAAAATGCCAACCGGGTAATATAACGTCATCACTCTCAGCATCAACAAGTATCCATACGTTTTTTGATGCAAATGTTTTTACATATTCAAATTCTTCATCATATGTCTCAAACATATATCCGTCATAGGAAACATCTTCAACAAAATGATTCTTTATGGGTTTATACTTTTCAACAAATTCATCAAATGTCATTGGTTTCTCTTTCTTCTATTAATTCAATATCAATAAAAATTTATATTTAATTCCATCTTCTGGTGCATCATAAGAAGCACTTCGGCGTTACCTTTTACATCATCAACAGGATGATGAATGTGTGCTGTTTTTCTCAAGTGTTTCTATTTTGTATATGTATTCTTAACTAATCCCACATATACATCTCCGATACGTATGCCGGAGAAGCCAAATATGTTACCGCCAAGAAATTTATGGCTGTAGTAATTAATCCATTGCCAATCAAAAGCAAGATTATCACTCCAGAAAATTGGTTGTTCGTCTTTATTTACGCTTTCTATCCAATGCTTCTGAGTAGATTTACTGCACATAAATCTATATAACCAATGTTAGCCCGCATATTTACCAATTCTGAGTTTTACTATTTCAGCATCCATTCCTTTATTTATTAGTTTGGTCCTTAAAACCTCTGCTTCCTCAGAAGTATCAAATCTTTTTGCTTCTATACAATCAGACGTCATTAAAGGTTGTTCTGAATTTTCCATTGCATAACCCATACCGCTTTTCACTATATATTTAGTATGCGGGCTAACAACGGTTTCAAATTGACCTTCGCTATCGCTTCGGTCAATTTTAGTTTTTTCTTTCTGTTCCATTTTGTACCTCAATAATTTTTGATTTTATAAATGTCGCTACGGCAATTTAAACCGAGCATCGATATAAGGTTTCTATATAGATTTTTCTTTGTTAATTAATTATCTTTAATTTCAACAATTAGAGATTACAAATGACAAAAGAAAATTTACTACAAACTCTTGAACAGGCTATTAAGGAAAATTTACTTATTGTTTTTGTAGAGGATTTAAAAATTCTCTACGGTAGTGAAGAAATGGAAGTAAGCTTAAACAATAATTCTGTTCAGATATTTATAGAAAAATCAAATCAAATAGCACCTGAATTATAAATATGCCGCGTAATCCGGGAACATTATCTGTAAGCATGCAGACAACACTTGCATTTCTAAAAGCAAACTTTCATAATAAAACTTTTACTATATGGGATTTTGCTTATGAGAAATCTGTATTGCATAACTCATATAACAATACAATAAATGCACTCATTAAGCGCGAATATATTGAAGTTATTGAGATAAACACTCTTGGTAATCGTAGGTTTAAACTGACCGAAAAAGCCCTATAAAGTACAAGTAGATAATAAAGGTTATGTAAACTTGGATTTAAAAAAGCAATTTCTATAATTCCAAATATTCCCTATTAATTAATATTGAACCGTAACCAATAATAAAATAAATCATAAATGTATCTATTAAAAAAGATCAGAATGCGTTCCTGTACGCTCAAGAAATACTGTATCATCAGTAACACGATAAATCAAAATCCAATCTGGTTCAATATGCAAATCCCGGCAATCCTCCCAATCGCCTTGTAATTTATGATCTTTATATATAGGATCAAATGGTTTTTTATCTTCCAAAGATTTAAGAATATTTTTAAACTTATTCATATTTTTTCCATGTCGCATCATTTTCTTATAATCTTTTTTAAATTGAGTAGTATATATTAATATCAATTTTCAAGTTCTCTTATAAGCTCGTTTACGTTAGATACCTTATGTATATCAATACCGGCTCTAGATTTGCGAATAGTCTCAGCTGTTAATTTATTTGGAATCCTTATATCAAATGGCAACCCTTTATGTAATTTAATAGCAGTAAAAAATATAGTTATTGCACCAGACATTGAAATGTTTAATCTTTCCAATATCTTTTGTGCATCATCCTTAATTTTGGGATTTATTCGTACCTGTACTACAGCGGTTCTATTCATTTTTTTATTCCTTTATTATGTAATTACATCTGCATTACAATAATATAATTTAAATATTCTTTTGTCAATATACCTGCTTATATATTTACGCTTCACTACATATCCAAGAATACAATTCTTCAATTATTTAAAACCCAGTTTTTTCTTTATTTATCATATTCCACAATATCAATTGAACTATTATCTAATTCTTCCTGTGTGTAAAACTGAAGAAGAAATTCTTTTGCTTGTTTCGAAGAATCAAAAGTTTTTACTTTTGTTGACTTTTCTTCAAGGACATATTCAGGATGCCCGGCATTAAGACTGATTCCTCCACCAGGACGCTTAATAGAATATTTTATCTTATTCATTTTTATCTTTATCCTCCATCCAAATCATCTTTGTATACTATATAATAATCATCGATTGAACCTATCGGTATATCCTTTATTTGATCAATTAATGTTAAAACACTATCAATACCAAGAGCTATATATAATTCAGACATCTTTTTTAATGTTCTGTAATATTCTTTTGGAATAGTATTTTTTAATTTTTCTAATTGATATAATATCGTTTCTCTTTTATTAACTGACATTTTTATTACCTTAATCTGAGTTATGTTTTACTCTATCGACAAAATTGCTAGTATTTGTAATTACCTAATTGCTGGATTTAAATTCTTGTTCTTTTACTTTCTTTTATCATTATTAACAGATGTGCTGTTACGCCAAAAATCTATCTGGAAACTACCATTCGCAACACCTACTTAAAGTTTATTCGGTTTCTATACAGAATAGTTCTCGCGGATCTCATGAGTCAAAATCACATAGGCATAAGATTACTCTTTAAAGGAAATCGGATTCCAATCCGAATGGCTGCCTTTAAGCCAACCTTTCTGTTAATATTATGAATCTATATAAATAATTATAATTTCTTTCTTTTTACTATTATTTTATACCTAACTTCTGTTTAATCTTTTCATCAGCAAGTTTATTAACTCTGATATCTATATTTTGATTCGTTAATGTATCTGATATATATTTGACAGCATGTTCAACGGCTTTCTTTAATTTATCAATGTCAATACTTTCGTTTATAATCTTATCTGTTATATTACTGATTGCATCATCAAAGAAAGACTTCATCTTTTCTTTTACATTATCTTTCAATTTCTCTATTATCCTATCACCACCCCAGGAAGAATGTTCTTTCGCCTTTTCAAATCCAGGAAAATCCGCCTTTATTCATTTTTACTATGCCCGCAGTTAATACATTTTAAACAATTAATAATAATTGCCATACCAGTTGGCGACATTGTACAAACAATGTCATTTGGCCCAAAATCCGGAGCGCCCCCAATTATATCCTGTAATGCAATACCTGGTTTCATATCTCCGCCGCATCTAGAACAGATATATTTATAATGTTTTTTCATCATCAGCCTCAATCTTTTCAGTTGTCATATTTCCTTGCAAGGATTGTGTACTGTTCATAATGAATAAGGTTTGCAACTGTCATTGTTCCTTCATTAAGAATATATATGCCGCCGAGATTTTTACATAAATCATCTGGTACAAGTTGATTTATATTTACTTCAATATCATATATATTAAATAACTTATTGTCATTTTCATCTGTGGCAACAATAGTGTATCCGTCTTTTATAGAATAGGATTCACTTGTACGTTTTTCTTTTAAGAATTCTATATGTGCAAGAAGTAATGTAGGATTTATCATTATACCTATATTACCCGATAATGGCTGTCTTCCGCCAAAAATGGGATGAATATAACCGTTGAGAACAGTCTTTCTAATAGCCGTCTCAAATAGTTGTCTGTCAATTTTCATTATTTTCTATTTCCTCGTTACATATTAAACACTGTACTTTTTTCATTATCGTTTACATTCGTTAGAAATAGGCACTTATCACTTACCCATCCGATGTATCCATCAACATCAAGGATTTTTTTATCACCAAATAAAAAACCAATCCATTTGTATTTTCTTTCCTTGATAATTATACATCTACTGACTGCTATGTCAGGAACATATTCAAAATAATGAGTCCATTTAATTAAACTTGTATCCATTTTTATTCTTCACCAAATAACCAGTCGGTATATTTTTTTAAAGTCTCATATGAACTAACGACCGAATGATGTTCATCGATATTAAAATTTTCGGGATCTTCCGAAAGTTCATCTATTTTATTTTCAATTTCTCTATCAGAGTAAATACATTTTTTATTTTTATATTTCATATAAAACAATCATTAAATTCTTTTTTCAACAACTTTATTCCAATTCATTAAGATACGTATACGTTCTAATTGCAATTTGATAGGTGTATCTTCCCAAGTGTGCATATTATCCCATTGTTTAGTTTTTACTATGTCTATTGTCATCAGACAGTTATTAATAAAAGATCCTACTTTCTGTCTAATAACAGAGGCGCGGCATCTATAAACATTACTAAGACAAAAGTGTATTTTTTGTATTAAATTAAATGTAAATAACACAGTTTTATCTGGTAAAATTTCTTGATCCAACCAACTATATCTTTCTGCATAACATTGTATTGTTTGAAGGATGTGCGGATTTTTCAATTGATATATTATTGGTTTCTGTTTCATAATATTATTATTTATTGTAGTCCTGGTAGGAATCGAACCCACATAAATGGTTTTAGAGACCATCGCCTTACCTATCAGCCACGGGACTATACAAAGACTAAATTTTAGCTTCTATAATATCGTAGTAATACCAAATGTCAAACTATCATTTGGTTATCTTCTAATTATCCAGCCTATAAAAAGAGAGCCGAAGCTCTCTCATTTAACTAACTGTAAGTTTTTAAATACCTCACCGGTATTATAACATGCGATAGAAGTTAATTCGTTATTTAGATCGGTTTCAAAAAACTGAACAAAAGGCTTTTCTGCCATCGACAGTTTGTTAGCCAATCGTGTTAATGCCCAATAATCAGATATCTGTACAAAGACTAATGTCTGATTTTTCCAGTCAGAGTTAGGACATTGTAAGAGATATTCTGCTACAGCATGTGCCCCCTGTACCATTGCAAAGACTTTATCCAAGTCTTTTCTAACAACTACATACAGTTTGCATTCCATACTGCTCCATTAGTTTATTAACATATGATATGTAAGGATTATTTACTCCTGAAGGAGTGGTTTTATGACCTCCTTTTTCAATCTGTTCTAGTTTCTTACCGCGTAACATACAGTATGCAATATGTTTATGTCTAAATTCATATCTCAATGAAATAAGTTTAGATTGTAAATTACCTGCATATTTGTGTTCCTGCATTGCAGCTTTTATTGAAGCTTTAGTTTCTTTAATTTCCAAAGCCTGTTTTTCAGTTCTTCCTTAAGTACAGGAAACTGTTTCATGATTACACCTTTAAGTTTAGTTATTAATAAATTAATTGACCAAAAATCAGTGCAATCATTACGGCGGAATATTAACCTATTTCTTCATAACGTTGCTCCTGTGTTTAGTTAATTATTCAGAATGTCTATTTATATCATTCCGAAACTTGTTCTAAATCATTTTCTAATCTGAAATAAAGTCCTGTAGGAAAATTAGGAATTCCATTGGAATTTAATCCCTGATATTTAACCGTTAATAACTTACCAATATATTGCGCACCATTAAGTCCGTATTGACGGGATTCCAGCATACTCCCCTTCATCGAGCATGTAAAAGTCTTTTCATTTTTTGCACGACATAACCATTTAACACATCCGGAAACAATACCAGTCATAATAGAATAATTAACAACCTCAAATTCATCATCAATAAACGACTTAAATTTTAATAGATTTTCTGACTCATAGCCAAATTCATATTTACCATTAGCATTTCTGATAATTAATCCTTCGTAACCACGCGACACTAACGTTCGTTCATATGCATATAATTCGCTCAATGAATTTACATGATATGTCCAAGATTGTACAATAGGATCATTTTGTTTAGGTAAAAGATTAAAAAATAATTTAAGCATCTCAAGTTGTCTCGACCATGGCAATTGTAAATCCATAAGACTTACAGTATCATAAACACAAAATTGTAATTTCTCTGTTTTACCCTGCTGATATTTTTTTAGTCTGCTATTTATTTCTGGTAAATTCATATAATGATTGTATAACTCACCATCCAAAATTATATTCTTTGGCTGATATTTTTCTAAAAATGAATAGATATGAGGAACATTTGTATTCCATAATTTATTACCACGCGAAATTAAATGTAATTTATTGTCAATCCATACTGCAAGACATCTGTTACCATTATATTTTGGCTGAATAAAAACCGGATAAACGATTTTATCTTTATAATCATTAAATATCTTTGCTTTCATTGGCAAATATTTAATGTTATCAATTCCTTCCTGTGAAGTGGAATATTTTTGTGATAACTTAATGTTGTATCTGGTAGTAGCTTCAGCTAAAGCTTGTTCTGTTGGAGAAGTTTCATTAACATGCCCAATATTTTTTCCATTAACAGCAAACTTTTCCAATCTTCTTTTACCATCCTGGTAACCAAAGTCTAATTTTATAATATTATCTTCTGTCCATATGTGCCAGGTAAACAATTTACCGTTTTTAGCTTTGTAATATAATACAGGAAAATCATGAATATTTATATCGGTATTGTTACTCATACACAATCATTTTTATTTATTAATTATATAAATCTTTACTCCAAATCGACTGGACTACATTAATTTTATCTGTAGTTATATAATAAATACGTCCGGTCGGATACTGTGTACCTTTATAGATGATCTTCCACGTACGATATTCAGTGTTCTCCCTATACTTATATGTTTCAATACAAGCAGTCTCATTTATTATTGTAGTATTTGTTTTTGTATTAATATTTTTTCAGATTCTTCAAAAGCAAACATAGCCGCCCGCTCAATCGCTTCTTGTCGTTCGTTTGCCTGAATATTATAATTCATATCAACAACTTTTCCTTTTTGTTTAATAAATATCCTTGCAAAGAATGTATAGTCCGCATTAACACCAACATCGATCAATATATGATGTTCATCAAGAAACTGTAAGATAGCACCAGTTAATAAAATCTGATTAATTGGCCCGTCATGATAACCACTTTCGCTCCTTGTATAAAACATCTGCATACTATCGTCCCATTCAATAGCTATGTATTTATTAACTTCAACAAATACTTCAATAAAATATTTGAATTGCCTCCATGTATTTGGACTATTATGTATTATATGATCCCAATTCATGCAACTACCTCTTTAATTTTAAGATTTACTTTCTTAAGAATAATAGTAGTAACTGCCATAAATTCTGTTTCCGCTTCACATTCATCAAGTAAAGACAGTAAAATTTCCTCTTTTCCAGTATTTCCATCTATAACTGTGATATTTGGATCTTCGGCCCAGTATGATATTTTTATACTATTAGGCAAATACTCAATTTGTTTCATACCAATATGAAATTCTTCTCTGAATTTATTTTCAATTAATTTCAGATGATAATAATTTGTAAATGGATCCCATTCTCCTACTTCACAGAGAAATTGATGATCTTTTGTTATATAATTTTCAACTTCATAATCACCCGCAGAATCAGTATATTCATAATGTTCTATAGCTTTAACAATATAAAATTCAAGCCATTTTGCCAACAGGTTATTTTCTCTACTATAATCTATCCAAAGATTCTCTTGTTTATCCATAAATAAGACTCCTTATGTTGTAGACATTGTTAATTGTTTTTGATTACTAAGATATTTTAAACATGAAATAGCATAATTAGGACAATCATAGCAATTTTTAGATGTTTTCTCAGGAATTTTTAATTGCTTATAAATACTTTCATAATCCATAAGATTTCTTACGTTGCCAATTATCTGTTTGCCCATACAGCAAACAGATACATCGCCATTTGGCAAAATCGTCGGTTCAAAACGTTCGTTGCAATCCATTTTAATATTGCAATTGCCGAGATTATTTTCTCTTGCCCGACCTATATCAATAATATTATTATGTAAAGAAAACCAACTTGGTTCCACTTTACCACCAAAATCATTTTTCAATGCACAAAACATTCTTGAAAAATCATGTTGCCAAAATTCTCTATGAAACTCATCATTAGATATGGCAATTGTCAGATTTTTAATATATACTTTTTCCTGTAATTTAAGCAGATTAAGATATTTTTTTGCATAATTGCCATCTGGCGTTAGTATCCAACTGCCATTTGTTACAATTCTGACATGTTCAAAATTTATAAGCAGTGTTTGTATCTGCCAGAATATATCGGGATGTAAAAAGGGTTCACCACCAACTAAATTTACATAATCATCATCTCTCCTGGTCATATAAAAAAAACAATTTAAAACCTTTAGAAAAATATCCCGCTCCATCATTTCCTTGAAATGCGGACCGCAAGCAAACATACAGTGACGACATTTAAAATTGCATTTAAAAGTATTTAATATTTGCAATTTCATTCAACAATATCTCCAGGATTAATCCATGAAAGTACCATTGCTAATTCGCCGTCAACTCTTTTTATTTCTTCACTTATCGAAAGAGAATTTTTCTTTAAATCATCTTCATCAATATCAAAGTTAAATACCCTTATCTCTATTCCTTTAGGAACATTGTATATCTCATCAATAAAACCCTCTTTGAGATATACAAAGATTGTATTATTATCTTTTTCATCACCATCTCCGTTTTCTTTATCCGAGATGGTGATGCCATATTTATTTAAAACTTTTATTAATGATGATTCAGAATTAGTATATTGATCCATATTATAAAAGGCTTCAATCAACTCTGTTACCAAACTTCTTTTTAATTTAATTTTATGATCCTGATTAATAAGTGCCATCGTCTTTATTTTCCTCTTCTGTAACTTCAGATACAGGTTTAAATGTTTTGTTATATATTCTTTTCTGTTCTTTTCCCAAACTAACGTATTCACTTGGCGTATATCGATATGAATACTTATGTGTTTTATTCGGTTTGTTACTTGATGATGATAATAAAAATCCAATTCCAAAAATGATAAATACTAAAATTCCGAATAAAAATATTATAGATATTTCATTCATAACTATTCTATTCGCTTAATACTTTAAAGGCAACTCTACCAAATCGAGGAATATCTTCATGTGCCAATAAACGATATAAAGAACCATAACTTACTACACGCTTATTAATCAACGATTGTGTTTTTGCTTCATTCCTTAAGCTTTCTATATTATAAGTAACAATACTTCTATGAAGTTCTTTAATAGGTATCATATCTATATCAAGTTCATTGGTAATATCAATTAACTCTTTAAGTCGTCCTGTAATATTTAAATTACCGTTGATATAATAAAGTGCAGAAAAATATAAAACACGTTCAGATAATTGGTAGTAATTATTATAAATTCCCGGACCAATAATTTCACCCTGTAACATAAATTCAATATTATTATGTTTGGTAGAATAGGTACGAAATTTATTTTCAAGATCGTATTGTTCGGCAATCTGCCAAAACAGATTTTTGCTAGTTTTTTTAATTTCCCCCTTTACGGAAATTATACCAAAATTCCCTTTATGAAAATAATAAATAGCAGTAGCACCTTTTAACTTTTCTAATACATACCATAACCTGCTTTTATAATCTTTTATAATACCATAACATGACTGAATTTTTTCTTCATCCATTTGTATCTTAAAAATATCTAATTTATCAGGCAAATTATTATGTTTGATGTGTTTTTTATATTTTTTGGCACCAATTAATCCTGTTACATCAAGACCATTCTTGATGTCAATATTTATTGTGATTTTTCCAGAATCTATATCAATAATACTAATCTGATAACGTCCTGAAGGGTTTTTAATAATTCTAACTCTTCCAGGATTACTAAGTTCAAGTGCATCAAGCCCCAATACCAAACCCTGGCTGATTCTGCCGCGAATTTTTCTATTCTTAACATGATAATTGTACCGTTTCAGAAAATTAAACATTGATAACGCAGGCATTACAGAATTTGATTCACAATAAATACATTGATCACCAGGCTTAAAGATCCCTTTTGGTACAATTACATAATGCTCTAGTACTTTTGCATATTCAAGTCTATCAGCATACATTATAGATAAAACTTTAGTAATAGTTTCTATATGTACAAGTGGTATCATTGTGTTTCCTGTGTCTGCATATTAATAATTTTTGTTAATTCAGCTATATTTTCTTCTTCTGATGATAATGGAACTAAATTAATCTGATATCTACTATTTATATAATCTTTAACGATTAAAAATCGTTTCTCAAATATTCCCATATATTTTGTAAATCTTTGGAGAGTAGTATCAGTTATTGGCTGTATATCTTCTATATTACGGCTAAAAATTAATGCCTGAAAAGAATCTTCTAAATTAAAATTTAAGAATGGAAACTGTTCTACTTTTCTATTTAATCTTAAGAATGTTCTTAATGGAGAATTGATTTGTGTATAATTCAATTCTAGAGTAAATAAGAAATCAACAAATGCATCAGTATAATAAATCTTATTATCTATAAAGTTAAAAGCTATCTGACATGCATTGATATCAAAATCATTAATAAAAGATTTGACATCAAAAAACTCCGGTTTAACTAAACTTTTTATAGCAATAAATTCAAAATAACTGTTTTTATAAATAATTTTAAATGGAAAATTTAAATTAGATTCCTCATAATCACTTGACAAACTCACACTCATTCTTGATTCAAAATGTTCTTCTGGTACAAAAACATCTATATCATTAAATCCCTTATCAGTAAATTCAGGATCATCTTTATATAATGTTTTTAAGAAAAATGAAAGCAAAGATCCGCCAGCAATAAAACTTCCTTGTTGCATTTGTAAGTATCTAAGACTTCCCTTATCATCATGAGAAATCAAAAAATTTAGTATATTTATAATTGTATCTTTGCTTTCAAGCAATTGAATAATTTGTTCTTTATTATATTTTAAAGTAAGCATTTAAATCTCATGATTAATATTCATTATGAAAGCATTAATCAAATAGGATATCAAATATTCTATAGGATTATTGCACATAATAATTGTTCAAACGTACTAATTATTGCTCCACATGGCGGCTATATTGAGTCTATAACATCAGAACTTGCATATGCTATCGCACAAGATGATATGAATTTGTATACTTTTGAAAGTATGGATACATTATATAATAAAACATTACATATCCCAAGTATATATTTTAATGAAAAAAATGCTATTGATTTATCATTACAATCAAGTCATACCATTTCATTGCATGGTTGCAAAGGTAGTAATAATGAAATATTTGTTGGCGGCAAAGACACCTGTCTTGCAAAGAAGATAATAAAAGCATTAAAACAAAATGAGTTTAATGCAACCACAACAAATAATCCAAAATTAAAAGGTATACACGATTGGAATATATGTAATTTAAACAAACGTAAACGTGGTGTACAACTTGAATTATCAAATTCATTACGCAATACCATGTTTACTGATGGTAAGCAGGCTACGGTAATCTTTGATACTTTCGTTTCAACTATTCGTAATATTATGAAAAAATATCATTAAGAATATTTCTTTTTATCATCAGGATCCAATAAATCTAATGATTTTTTCACAGGCACAGACTCGTTCACTTGAGACTTTTCGGCAAATAATGTTTTTACTGTATTAAGTTCTTCATCATTTAATGGTGTAGGCAAATCAATAATTACATTTCCAATCTCATCAGAATTAATCCATATCTGACATTTTTGATCAAAAAACATATATTCGCCGGCAAGTATCAAACCTTTAAGTAATGAAGATTTGTTAGCTTTTGTTATATATCCAATAATTTTTTCGGGTGGCAGTTGTATAAAAGTTTCTTCATCTATAGACAAAACAGTTATATAAACACTCGCAAGAACATCACTGTTTATATATTCATTATTAATTTTATTACCATATATAATTTTTGCTCTTACAGTTTCGCCAGTTGAACTCTTATATTTAATACTTGGCAACATGTAAGCAAGTGCAATATATTTTCTTAAATCAAATTGCATATTATTCTATAATTAAATCAGCGATTTCATCATAAGTGTTATCCTCATCTTTGATAATACTAGAGGTTAATACTAAAGCGCCAGGTAATGGTTGTCCTTTATTAATAGATGATTCTTTTTCAACAACTGACGCAGTAGTAAGTTGTCTTGCGTCAGCAGTAATTCCATCTTTCTCAACTCTTGTAAACGTAATCGTACGAATTACATTATCTTTTCCGGTAAATGTTCTGGTTCTTGGCGTACCTCTCAAAGTTACTTTAGCACCTTTAACCAGATTTTTAGCAATAAGAGGATGAGGATTCCGTGCATCAACATAAAAATAATCAACCTGTTTTATGGTTTTGCCATTTTCTGTATAGCTTTGGTCAATAGCAACTTTAAAAGAATAAATTATATTTTTCTCAATCGTTTTTGTAATAGGATCTGAAGCAATATTACCATGTAAAAACATTGATGCTAAATGATATATAGACATTGTTATTCCTAATTATAATATGTTTCTGCAACATATTGTTCGGCTTCTTCACGTGAGATTGCCAAGCAACATTCTTCACAATAATTGTTTAATGTGTCTACGTCAAATCTTGTAAATTCACCACAATGTGGACATTTTATCCATAAACAGTCTTTTATCTTTGAGCCACTGACAATAGGCTTTCCTTCCTTCTCGATATTTCCAATTTTCGTTTCATTTTTTTGTTCAGGTTTTGTATTACTATATTTATTAGAAATTTTTTCATTTTCATCATCATCATAATCATAGTAACTTGAATATCTTCTATTTTCGTGTCCGTAGTTACTATAGTAATATGTCTTAGGCGTATATTTTTTATATGCTGCAACACCAGAACTATTAATAACCAAACCATGATTATCATGAAAAGTTATATAATAAAAACCATTTTCATCAATTGGAAAACCATGATCATAAGTTTGTTTTATCTTCAATGCTTCCTGCATCATTGAGCGTTCAGAACAGAAATACATAATTTTTTTCTTTTTATCATAATAGACTTCTATAGGATTAGAATGTCTAAATAATAATAATTCATCCGGACGCTTGGCATCAATACTGGCTACAGCATAATCGCCATAAACATTTTTAAAGACGTCATTAATTACGTCCTCAGACTGTTTTTTTCTGGCACTTGCCAAAGTAGCCAGGATTGCTTCAGAATCAACCTGAGCATCCCTTGTAAGCTGAGAATTTTTAAAGATTACATCATCATTAGAAATCATACCGTTATGTACTATTGCTAATCCATCTTTTGTAAATAACGGATGATTATTCATGTTATTTTTCTCACTGCCTTTAGTCATAGCCCTTGTATGAAAAATCATCATTTTAGGCAACTGTAAATTAGACCACGAACTTGATCGACGTAATAGTTCGCTTGCAACAACGTTTGATTTCATTATACGTAAAGCAAATTTACCATCAATACCCTTTGCAAGATAAGCATATCCAGATGCATCACGGCCTCTGGATTCAAGCAATTTAAACAAATCAGCAATTTGTTTTTTATCTGGCCTTATTGTACCGAAACAGTAAAAACCCATTATTCCGCACATTCTGCCATTCTCCTCTCTTGATGATTTGTAGCGATAGATTTAACTAAAGACACAATGGCATCAAAATAATTTTTACGAATACTTTTACTTATACCGATACGAATATTACCAGAAACTTCCATTACACCCCAGCCAAGGTTATGGTTATAAATATATTGTTTAACACGTCTGATAATATCAGGAGTTGCTGTAATCTGGTATTCTACTCGATCACGTAACCCAAAAACTTCAAGTGAATAATCAACTTCGCCTACTGCATCGCGTATTTCTGCAAGACGAAAATCGCCCTCATGAATATTAATTGGCTTCTGAATTATCTGTTGTTCCTGCATAACAATAGCTGGTATATCTTGCGATTCAAGAAATGATTTACATAATACTGTGATTTCATTTTCTTCATCAATTGATATTGACGGATTTTCTGGAAATGAATCATCACGATCTATATTGTAGCAGTGTTCACAGAAAGGACCGTTATCATCATCATAAAATGCTTCATCTCTAGGTACTAATGAATCACAATCTTCACAATAAGTAAAGACTCCTCCAAAACATTCCTCACAAAAAGTTCGACCATTACCCCAATAACGCTCCTCAATTGGAAAATATTCATGACATTCATGGCATTCAAAGAATTCGTTTGCTAAACACTCAGTGCAAACATATTCATTAACAGAGTCAACAAAATTTATTGTATCTTCATTAAATGTACGATCGCAACATGAGCATATATATGTTGTATTTCTTGATGGCATTAACTTATCCCCCAATTAGGTAAGATATTTTGATTCCAATCAATTTTTTTGTCAACAAGTAGAGATGCTTGCTGCAATCCAAATTTACAATCTTCAGGAACGCTAATATTTGATTCTTCCAATAATCCTTGAATAAAGGATTTTGGTGAAGATTTTGTTAATAAAAGCGATTTAAAATCAAACTGCTTTACTTTAAAATTAAGAGCAGCGATTTTTGCTAATGTAAGATTAGCTAAAGCTATTGAGGGTGATAACAGCCAACTTCCAGGTGTTCTATATTCTAAACCATGGCTTTGCGATCTCCACGCACCAGGTATACCATAACCAGTTTTACGTCTTCTTTCTCTTTGATTTAGATCGTCAGTTAGATCAGAGAAAGTGCCAACTGTAAAATCAAGTTGATGAGTAAGATCATTTGCTATAGAATCATCTTTCATTGACATGCCAATATGAATATGACCACCAATTGGATAACCACATTGGTAATGACCAGCAAGAAATCCTATATTGGGATATTTTTCATGTGCAATCTTAAGAAGCTTCCAAATTTTTGCAGTTAACTGTACGGGCGATTCAGAGTATCCAGGACGAAGTTCAGCAATTGACTCATTACCATCAAGACCAAAAGACGACTGGAACTTAAAATAGTTATAAGCATTGAGAAAATTTCTATGTTCATCAATGACAGTTAATTCCGGATCACAGCCAACCGTCAGTTGAATGGTGGCTTTTATTGATGCGGGCATTATAACTCCCTAATAATAGTATTTAAAATGAAAAAGCCCACAAGAAACAAATCCTGTGGGCTTACGTTAATTAAAATCTTATATAAACTATCCGGTCTCTTCCATTGAGCGACTTAATTCAGGAAAAACTATTAGATTCTCATTATCTGATTGACAGACTATAATTTCATCAATTATTTCTGAAGCAGTAGTTTTAAAATTCGTAGTAGTTTCCTGAATCATTTCATTCAATTCTTTTACAATATCTTTAATATGACCGGTTTCAATATTAAATATTCTACATTCACCTGTTTTATTACCATTAACCAAATCATTCTCCTACTTTTATTTTATATGTTTTATAGAAAATAAATTATCAAGTCGGAAATATTTATTAAGAGATTGATATTTATTCTTAACTGTAGCCTTATTAATACTGATTAAAAGATTAAAAAATCTTATGTTATATATACAGTATTCATATGGAATCAGGTCGGTTACTTCAACTTTAATATCATCATGTTTATGATATTCGTCTTTATAAAAAATATAACGACGTTGAATTGTCTGAAGCTTTATAAGAACAAATATTAAGCAGATGCAAAAAATAAGTACTAAAAACAATGTTAAACCATTAAAATCATTATTCTGCATATTAATCCTTAATCGGATAATTCTCCGCCAATACCAATTATAAATGCTGCTTTATTTTCAGCTTTGGTAAATTTTATATCTGCACTGCCAGTTAATCTTGTATCTGCTTTTGCCAAAACATTGGTTAAACGCGGATAATAACTAGCTTTAACATGATTTTTAGCTCCCTGCTTAAGATTCTGTATTAAATCACTGATAGATATCGCAGCCTTTACCGGTGTAAATATTTCAGCAAATCTTTTTTTCTTAATGTCAAACTCAAGTTGAAGTTTAACCGCAGAAAGCAAAGATTGAATAAGAATATTATCATTTGACTTTTCACCAAGAGAGACAACCATAAACGGCCTAGTAAGTGCCCGTTCCATTGCATTTGCTTTAGCAATGGTTTTGTTCATAATATCTCGTTTATGTTTAACTGTAATACCTATGAACAATAAACAGAAATACGCTGATTTTTTAATCCGTTTTTTAGATTACGGATAAAATATGTTTTCATGATATGCCTTTTATTATTGAAATGGTGTACTTAGTTTTTTAATTGCATTGACATAATTTTCTAATGTAGTACCTGTTAGACCTGGCGCTGTATTAACCTCAAGTACATAAGCATTATCATATCTAATGATAATATCGACAGCACCAAACTGAAGTTGAAGTGCCTTAACAGCCTTTATTGCAACTGATATAGCAGTTTCATTACGGACAACACCTTCCCGACAAAATACCCAATTGTTTTCAAGATTACGGATATAAGGATTTGTTTCTTCTCCTTGTCTTCTTTTTTTTTGTGTATAATCAATAACCTCGTTATTAAAAACATGTACCCGTATTTCAGAACTTGGTTTCATATATTCTGTATAAAGACTGCAATCCGGTAGATCTTCCAAAGTATGACAAACAACAATACCTACTCCCTGTGAGCCATTTAAAATAGTTCTTGCAATAACTATTTTACCATCATTTATAATTTCACAAGCTTCAGCTTTTGTCCTAACAAAATGAAGAGTTGGAACGCTATGAAAATCAAACTGTTTGAATGCAATAAGTTTATTAGAAGCATTTTTTATATGTACAGGATGATTGAAAACCCTCGTATTAGGATGAATAATAAAATGAATATCTTGACGTCCCCAATTAATTAAAATATCACCGGATTTTGTTGCCCGCCAAGTATTTTTTCTAACAGCAACATTATTTAATTGTTCTATGAGCGCTGAAGCTCCTTCAGAAGCTTTATAAAAAATCTTAATCATAAAATCATCTCAATAAATTATCCACCGATCATTTGCAAATATGCCTGATATTCTTCTTCGTCATCGTCTTCGTCGATATTAAAATCGCCGTCGACAACATCTACAATATTTGGCATCTGTAATAATTTTGGTGAACATATTTTAATAATATTATTTCTACCCCGGAAAAAATCTTCCGTGATAGTTGAATCTTTATTTTTCTTCTTTTTCTTTTTATCTTTTTTCGATTCGTATACATATAAATAACTTGTATTTGAATACCAGTCTTCTTTATCCCAAATACCAGCTTTTTCATTGATAATTTTAAAATTACCAAACTCATCTAAAAACACTAATTTGCTTTTACCTATGACACTTTCAATTGCGTTAAGTTTTCCATCTTTAAGATGAAAATCATCTGGCATAAATTTTAAAAATCTTGCAATAAAATCTTTTGTATCTGATAAAACATCGGTTCCGAAGTTTGGAATAATACCATTATGTGCCATGATTACAGAATCATTTACTTTAAAAGGATGCATATTTTCCAATGCAACCTTTCCATGTGTAGCTATTCTAAAATGAATAATCATTGGCAGTTCTGTTTGTATACGGATCTGACAATAGTCTTCATATATTTCATCAAGCGGCGTTGACACAGGAAACTTTGTGATCATCAATTGATCATCAACGATATAACCAAATCCAGTACCATCAGGATTATTCTGCCAGCTATTTCTAAAATAGCTATAGTCGATATAATTTGTTTTATTAAGAATAGCGATGCACATTAAAATTAATCTCCTTGTAAATAGGCATTTGTTGTTATTTGCATAACTGAATCATTAAACAAAAAAGAATAAAGTATCTTATATTGAAAATGGTGTTCTTTGCAAAAGTTTATAAAAGATTTCACAGTAATATTTTGTAAACTTGTTTCAAAACACCAGTGTATTAATGCAGCAACAAACTGAAAATACATTTTTACACGATTTTCATTTAATGATCCCCGAAACAGTCTAAACTCAAGTGTATGCGGACTTTCGAGATTAAGCGGAACATACCTATGAGAATGTTGATTATTAAACTTTAACCATCTGCGCGGCGATTTAAACCATGGTTTCATATTCACAAAATTGCAGTAGTAATTATCAAGTGCTTCTCTTCCTGATAATACTCTGAGAAATTCCCAATGTTGTGTTTGCCAGAAAAAATAAAGGATTTTATAAATATTTAGTTTGCCAATTGTCCTGCTCACATGTATGTGTGCACCGGCTTTTCCTCCCTCCCAAGATTTAAAATCCATATTTCTTGCATATTCAAAGATCGGATGGATTTTATGTTCCCAGTTTTTAAATATATAATTATAACTCATTGGATGAGTAACAATTTCTACATCTACACTGGAATCCCACTTGGCATACCAATGTTTAAATGGTGAAAACATTATACGATTAGCAAGTTTTGCACCGATATATTTATCACGACCAGCAACTTCAAATTCAAATCCATAAAACCAGTCTGCCTTTCCATAAAAAACTGGAAAAGGCTTAAAAGAATAACCATACACAGAAGATTCAATATGAGTATTATTAGTACAAGTACCATACGCATCAAGCGAAGCTCCACAATGACATATTTTCTTGCTACATACTTCACATAAATATTTATCTTCATATTTAATAAAGGCATTCAGACCGCCACAACGTGCACATACTCTTAATAATCTTCTTTTCGTATGAAAAACTTCCGCCGCTTTTTCTCTGGCTACTTTTGTAGGAAGTAAGAATGTATTATAATAGTCCAGTGTTATTTCAAGTTTATCAACTGATAAATTATATTCCTGAATTCTGGTATCTGGGACACAGCCCAGATAATATCTCTGCCAGTATAAATAATAGTTCAATTTGATTTCCTATTTAAACAATAAAAAACCCCGATCTATAAAGACCGGGGTTAATAACAAAGGACACACCTTGCCTGACTGCAGGCCGTAGCTTTCCGCTAGAAGCACTCACGTTACCGTGAAGACTTTTGTTCTTATAAAATCACATCATAATAAGTTAATAGAACAAAAGTTAAAGCACTTTATTATGACAGTAAATTCACGCCGATTTACCGCGCCCTTGTTAATAAGCCATAACTTACCAGATATAAAGAGCCGAAGCACTTATTACTGATATAGTATAAATGGGTTTTACCAAGAATACAGTAGTTATAAGTTTATAAAACCTGCTTTCGCAGCAATAACGAAGAAGGGACAAATTATCCAAGCACCTACCCAAATAATTGCAACGCCTTTTATACTCAGTTATGGTCTGAGGATTCCAACTTAAAAAAATCATTCCTGATTTCTTTTTAATATAATCAGTCACAGCCTGACGCGACCTTATTTTAATTAAATAAGGATTATTTCCTTTAATTTTTCTGGCAGCTGTATTCATTAACTGTTTAAATTTATGTCGTTTTTTTGCTGAACCATATATACCATGTCCGACTATTCTGCCATTAATAATATATGCTAATTTGCCAGTAGTTTTCTCAAACTTATTAATAGCTTCCCTTGCAGAATTAGCTTCTATTTCTATTGTATCCTTACAATGAGAACTTTCCGTTTTGGAACTGATATAAAATTTTTTCATCTCACTATTTTAATTAAATGTTTTGGAACACACATTTTTAATGTTCCATGCTTGGCGCCATTATGTATACCTTGTTTATTATAAAATAAATGGTACCAATTATCTCTGAAACCACTGCGACCAAGTGAACCCATATATCTGACTGGTTTGCCATTATAAAAATATTTTGAATAAGTATTTGTACGAGTGTACCTTATAGAAAAAGTAATACGTTCATCAACAACAACATGATTATCATCATCAAAATAAAGAATAGTTTCTACTGTACTGTCTAATAACGCCTCATTTTTTGTATTCATGATGACCTTGTTATTAGGCTCAATTTTTTGATGTTGTTTACGACTAACATGTTCAAATGCACAGCCGCAATAGTCGGCTTTGCCTTTTTTAAAATATGTATCATGACAGATATTATCTTTTTTCCAGGTAACATGTTTATTGCCATTTTTATACCAGTAAACCGTTATATATTGAACTTTCAATGTAACTCTCCAAATAAACTTAGTTCATCAATATTAGGTTCTATTTCTTTATCATCTTCTTTCTTATCATAATCCTGAAAAAACATTTCATGCATATGATGGATAGTAACAAGTTTGTCAGTAAAATATTTCATCATATTACGATAATCTTCAGTTTCAGCTTTTGCAATTTCTTCCAGATTACCTTCAACCGGCCAGTCGTTCTTTTTAAGATCATCCAGTTCAATCTGTGATTGTCTGATAAATTGTTCAATGACCTTCCAGTCGCGTATATTAACCTCTTCAGTAAATATGAAGACTATAATAATTCGGGCCAGATCATTTAACAAAAAGTAATGTATATCTTTACTTTGTTTTAAGATGTCATCCATTGTTTCATAAACACATTCATACATACTATTATCATAACTGCCTTCAACAACCTGATTGAATGCATCGACAAAATAATTATCCGGTTCTTTCCAATTTTGCAGACTATATATTAAAGATTTAAAATCCATATTATTCCTAAAAGAGTTTTAACCTGTATTAGTAAAAAGCAGACAAAGATAAAGCCTATGTCTAAGACCATACCATACACAAAGACGAAGTCAAAAATAAAGACAGTCATACATTAGTATGACATTGTGATTGTTTTTATTGTATGGTATGCGAAAAGTATTTTATTGCTTGTGAATCAACCCTATTGGGGTTGTTTCATATATTTTTCATTGATAAAAATATTCATTTGTCTTTAAATTGCTAATACAGGTCAAATAAAAATCAGATTATATAGCAGAACTATAATGATCTGATTACCCCTGAAATGTTTTAACATAATTAAAAATATCTACTAATTCATTTGGAATGATAATTTTATATGCCGAAAATTCGCGTATTGTTTCAAGACGATTCTTCTCAGCATCATTTTGCCAGCCGGTAAGTTTCTCACGTTGCTGTTCACATTTTATACTGTATTCTGATAGTGCCAGTAACTGCATCTTTTTCTTCAAAGGCTTTTAGAGCTGTTACAGCCTGTAGAATAGGGTATGGAATATCAATATGTTCAAACAGAACATTAAACGTACTTTCCTCTGTGTTTTTGAAAAATTCAAGCCCTGCGTCTTTGGCCCTGATTGCTTCACGCAACCATACCGATAGGCCAAATAAATCACCAAGTTGTTTTGTTGAATCAAAATCAACCAATTTTGGATCCTGCAAAACTATTTCCTTACCTTCAAAGATAACTGTTTCTTTTGCATCACTTATTTGATCTAAGTCTGCAGCTGTCATACGGCAGATTTCTTTTACAAGTTCCGCTGTATGATTTGCCTCTGACATCGAAATACCTTCTTTCTTATCAAAGAAAACGGCATATTATGCAGGTAATGTCTCTTTTACCATAAAATACCTCTTATTTTATTAATGATTAACAATTACTTCCACGACCACATCCAAACCTATAACTATCTACATAGCAACCATTACTAGGAGTTCCATAACAACTGTTACGAATAGAAGTACGAGAATTACCGTTATGTCTATCAGAAGCATCTGATTTATTTACAGATGTAGTCTGTTCTTTAAATCTGAAAGTCACAAGCTTTTCCTTTTTCCAGTCTTCTGTTAATTTACCTGACGGATGATAAATTACTTCGTATATTTCATCTAATGCTGTTGATGGTTCGCTAATAGCAGTTTTCCAGATAACTGGAATTCCTTGAATAATTTGTCGTACACTACGACATGCCGGACAGCTGGATTCAGTATATTTATAGAACTTTCGAAAATTCATCTCAAGACTAGATGGTTCAATAGAGCCATGTTCTTTTCTAAAGAAAATTTGTGATGCTCCCATAAATTTTGCATACTTAATAAACAGAATAGCATCATCAGCTTTTTTAATATACTTATTTAAAACAGCACTAAGAGTTACATCAATCCCCTGTTTGTTAAGTTCATAACAAAGATGATTTAATGCAGATGTTGTAGGAATTAATTTATCAGTACCAAAAATGGTAAAATTCTGTTCATCAAGAATAGAATGCCTGCTTATATTAACATGATCTACCTTGCCACTGATTGCCTGAATACTATCAAGCAACCCACTACCATTAGTTGTTAAAACAACTTTTGGAAATTTCTTTTTATCAATACATTCAACAACTTCGCGTAAATACTGGCTTAATGTTGGTTCTCCGCCGGTTAATGAAATTTGTTTAAATTGAGAAGGCAAACAATCCAAGACTGTTTTTAATCTTTCAATATAATTTTTATGAGTCTTTTCTTTCTTCCAAAAACAAAACTTACAATTAGCATTACACGGACCAGGTAAAACAATACTAAAATTAGGTTCATCAATTGTAGTTTTGTTTAAATACATACTTTTTCCTGATGTTGTTAATTATACTATTAGTAAAAATATTTACTAAACAAATCACATAAATAATCAATATCTTCATTATATTATGTAAGTCATTAAAACGACTGACAAACTGGTTTTGTTTTTTCTCTAAGCATTTTCCTATCAGCTTCGTTTATCGCATTCAATAACCTATTAAAGACTTTCGCTTTTCCGACAGCAAAAGATTTATTTGTCTCTAAAAGAAAAGCGTTGTTTGAGAAAATAATAAACTCGTCACCTGCGTATCTTATCATCTCAACATCCACTATTGACTTAATTCGTCGAACGATAAAATAAAGGTATGCATCTCCAAAGGTGTGCCCTTTCTTGTTTATCTCGTGGAGTCTATTTATATCAATAAAGTACACATACTTGCATCGAATATTGTCTTTGTTCTGATGAAACCAATTACGGTTTTTCAGCCCGGTCAGAGAATCATGATATGCCAACCAATTCAATTCTTTATATCGTTTGAATATTCGGGAAAGCACGCCGCAAACTCCTTTCTTGTAAAATGTGTCCACCAATTTCCACAATTAGCTTCTTGTGTATCAAACATTATTGCAACATACCCTACCTTTGGTCTACACGGTATATTGTCAGATTCGCAATAACTCACCGCATATTGTCTAATCTTTCCTGTATTCAAAATTATTTGGTCGTATCTGTGTCTAATATAAAATATTGTAAGAACGCTTCCGTTCCTCCATGTTAGCCAATCAAAACTCTGTTCATTATATCGTTCTATGTAAGTCTGCATATTTATTATTATACGCTATACACACATCAAGACAGTTTTTCCTGCATATCTCATCTTCAAAACAATTGTGTTTCTTAAACCATTTGGCACGTTCTTTTCTCATTTGATCCGATATTTTCCCAATTGCATTTCCTCGTTCTCTCATATAGATCACACATGGAAAATGATAGTCTCCCGCAATTACTGAATCATCCAAAACAAGGGCGCACTTTTGAGAATCAGAATCTTTCATACCGCGCATATTTGCACCTTCGGTAAATCGTTCAACTCTATATTTTAGAATTGGGTATTTGTCAAGTAGTTCCTTGGACACTTGTTTCAATGCCTCAATTGGCTTGTTCCATTGTGCGGCTGAAATAACCCTAATATCCGAAACGCCCAATGAGATAGCAAAATTTATTACATCAATAATCCTTTCTGCTGTCTCTGGCGTTAAAACAATTCCCACAGTTACATAGGTTAATTTCGATATTTCTTTAATATTCTCTACTACCTTTTCAAATGCCCCTTTGATATTTCCTGCCATTGTATCGCCATCTTTCGCACAACACGCATCTAATGAAATAGAGAAATCATTACATCCAAGTTCAATCAATTCTTTGTATAATTCAATATTATTCGATCCATTTGTCGAAATTGCAATCCGTTTAATTCCTTTTTCTTTTGAATATGCAACAATCTTTTTTATATCGCTGTGAAATGTCGGCTCTCCACCAGAAAAACGAATATTTTCTAATGGTTCGCCTTTGCACCATAAATCTATATTTGTCTTAATTTCTAAAAATGACAGTCTTTTAATTATTCGATTACCATAAATTTCTGGTTTCAATCCTCTACAATAAGGACATTTGAAATTACAGAACTCAGTAATAATCATCTCACAACGCTTCATTTGAGAAAAGACAGATGAATTTTTCGCTCTTTCATTTGAAAGTGAATAGAATCCTATTTTGCTTAAGTCGTCCATCAAGTATTTTCCTCTGGAGTTTGCCAGCGTTCTAATCAAGTGCTCATGCTGACAAAATCAGCTTGAGTACTTGTTGTCGTATCGTTGTATTTTTTATAGATTCGTTTCACTACGTTAATTATCCTTTTGTCATTCGTAGTATAGCAACGCCGTCGAGCAGACGGCTATTTTCCAATAGTTATCTCAACGCCCTTCAAAGGAAATAATTTTCTCCAAAATCTTATAATTAATGGTTTAGCTGGCATTATTATTTCTGCCATTTCACCATTAAGTTTTAGACTACTTAATTCACTATAATTTCAATGAAGAAATCCATCCAATTAATTTCTTTTATTTACATAATCATTTCTTATTAACAGTTAATGTATCGTTAACATCAAAATTCTTATCACTATCAAAATCTATATAAATACCATCCTGATCTGTTATGGTATAACGGTATTTAGAAAATTTTGATATTTGCTTACTAATTACAATTGCATTATCAAAATTATAAGTATGTATAAGATTATTTGTACATCCTGTAAAACACAGTATCAACAAAATAAATACAAATACTTTTTTCATAATTATCCTTTTATTACAGCCAATGGTGTCAATTCAATAAGGATCCTTACCAGGTCTTTTTGATTCTCCATAACTTGGGTAATATCTTTATATGCCCCGGAAGCTTCGTCAAGATCTTGTTCGGTTCTAATCGAATGTACAATACCCTGAGATTCCAGTTTTTCAATTTCGTCTTTCAGGGAAAGAGACCTTATTGCTTCCTTGCGACCTATAATTCTTCCAGCTCCATGAGAACAAGACCTAAAACTATTCGGATTACCTAGACCTTCAATGATATAACTTTTAGTTCCTTGTGAACCAGGAATAATCCCTATAGTTCCTAAAGATGCTTTTGTAGCACCTTTACGATGTACCAATACATTCTGATTAAAATGATTCTCCCAGGCAACATAATTATGAGCAATATTTATTATAGGATCAAAAATTACATCAGCAATTGTGTCAGTAAAGCATTCCTTTATTCTTTCCATCATTAGCTAACGATTAGCAAATGCAAAATCTACACAGTAATGCATTTCAGCTAAATATTCTTTAGCTTCATCTGTTTCAATTGGCAAGAATGCAAGATCTTGGTTTTCTCCAACAGTTGAAAACCATCTTCTATTAAGTTTTTTGGCAATCATATTATAAAAATCAGCTACTTTTTTACCAAGATTACGACTTCCTGAATGAATCATGATCCATATAAATCCGTCGCTGCCTTTCTGCATTTCAATAAAATGATTTCCACCACCAAGTGTACCAATCTGTTTTCGTGCTGCTTGAAATTGTTGTTGAACAACCGGTTTTTCATAAATATCAGTATACTCAGGCATCCACTTATCATCTTGGTAATCTTGATGCCAATTGCCATGACCAACGGGAATAACCGTCCGTATCTTTGACATAAGAATTTTTCTTGTATCTATATCCAATTCGGTCAAGGATGTTTTAATTGCACACATACCGCAGCCAATATCTGAACCGACTGCATTTGGTATTACTACTTTCTTTGTAACTAACACACCGCCAATTGGTATACCATAACCTGAATGTACATCTGGCATAATAGCAATATGTTTAAAAGCAAATGGCAAATTGGCCAGGTTTCTAATCTGTTCCATAGCAGACTCTTCGATTAAATCCGGATCAATCCAGCATTTAACCGGGATATTTAAAACATAATCCGTTGGAGACATTACATGCATAATAATTTCTATTATTTTTTATTTAATGAATACATAAAGCTACTAATAGCATCAACAAATATTTCCAGTAATCTTTCCTCATTACTATCCTTTAATCTCCGCAATAAAACTTCTTTCCATCGTACCTTGTCTTCCTCAATAAACTTTAAAAGTTTATCAACATATAAATTATTTTTGCCATCATATGTCTTTTCCATAAAAGAATACTTTGCAAAATTCAATGCACACTGTACATTATTTTCCAATTGTTCTGAATGATTTTTTTCTATATAATCGATAATAACTTTTACAAAATAATTATGATAATGTTTATCATCAGTTGAAAGAAATTCTTTACACTGTTGTTTTGCATACGCAACACAGCCTTCTTTTAAGGCTTCTCGAATTTCTTCGTGACTTAAATATTTATTGAGTTCAAGATTAAACATTTATTATTCTCTAATTTAAAATTTAATAAGCAAGGGCCAGGTTTCCTTTTTACCGGTTGAAACCATTGTAACTTACTGCTTGGAGTTTTTCTGATTACACACATATCAGAAGTAGCCGACCGTTAAATTAATGCGCGCACAGCGACGATTCCAATGGCTCACGCCACCTTGCCCATAGGAATAAGTTTTTCTATTCTTATATTGTAGGCAGGAAATACCTTTTGAAGTAAATGTTCATCAAAACATTTAATACTATTATCATGCAATATAATAGGATGAGGCTGCATATGATTCAGACATGAAACATGTAAATATCTTGACTCAAGATATTTATTATTTAGATTATTATCACAATCAAGTGCATACTTAAGAAGATTAATATCCAGCAGTCCTATTCTGAATTTGCCTTGATAATCATTAGTTACATTGGTTTCATTCTCATTATTAATTAATTTTAACTCATTCTCATTAGACATATAACCAATGCCATGTCGCGTCTGATAAGCACGGATTATATAATGAACATTAATCTTTTTATCAATACCAAATTGTTCTAATATCTTTACAATGTTTTTACAAGTAGTATTTGATCTTGTAACATTTGGAAAAAATCCAAAATCCTTATCAAGTAGAATTCCCTGCGCACCTTCGAAAAGCATATTATGATATTGGCCTAAAAAAACAGTCTGATTGCCAAGATTATTTTCACGTATATATTCTATACATTGCATAAAATTATTCATACGTGATGAAAAAGCTTCATCAAAATAAGCATCTTTATAAAAATGTTTAATACCTTTTAATCTTTCCTCAAATATCTGGGGATAAAATATATCCTGGTAATAAAGTTTATAAATTTTGTGCCGGAGTATTGTCTGACCAACTCCTATACCACAAGTACCATATTGATGTTTTTTGTCAAACTCTCTATTAGCAATAACATCATATGGCGTAGTAACCGGAGCTAACGGATCAATAAATATTTTGGGTTCAACAAAATATCCTGGTGAAAATGATCCTTTGGAAGTATTCTTAAGTATGCTATGTTCATATTTTAATCTAACCGGATATACAGGACAAAACCGGCTCCAATAAGTTGGGACGCCTTGTAATGTACCAGACCCAAAATGCGAAAACACATGATGCATACCTTCATAATCAACCGTATGACCAGCTTGTGAACCTCCATTGAAACGAATAACAAGAGTTGAGCCAGGCGTTTTAAAAGAGGAAACGAGGTTAGAAACGAGCTGTCCCTTTCCCTCGTCACCAAAGCCTGCTCCAATTACAGAAGTAATCTCCATATTATTGGTTAATTACTTCTGTTATTTTGTTTTCTTCTTCTACTTCAACATCCTCTTCGGTTGTCTCTGCAGGCTGAACTTCAACTTCAGTAATTACATTATTGATTAGTTCTACTGGTTCCTTAGAACCCGCTTCTTGAATTTCAACTTCACTTTCTGGTAATCCCATTATGTCTCCGACTTTTGTTAATAAATGATTGATGATTTAATTAATATTCTAATTGCTCGAACTTGCAAAACCAAATAACATTCCTGTATGATTCATTTTATCATCAGGAATTAATACTGAACCCGGAATAGCAAAGGTAGGTATATACCTGATTTTACCGTCGCTGCATTCCATTATAGCAACACCAGGATCCCCGCTCCACTTAACAAACCTTGCCTTATAAGGAGCGATACCCTTTTTTGTCTGGCCCATAAATCCATTATATTCAAAATTTAATATCTCAAATGGATATGGAATATTGTAATTAATTTTGCTGGCTATTTGTTCCAGCATTTTAAACTCTTTTAAACTCTTAATAATAATGGGTCTTTTGTATGGTATACCACAAAGATATTTACCTTCACAAAATAAAGGTTTACCGTCAATAAGTAACTGACAGTCAAGATTACGTGTTATTTTCATTAAACTCCCTTGTTAATTCCGGACTTTTTACAAACTTTCTTAATCTTTCAATTGGAATATGACATTCTGAAACACCATTATCTTGAACGCTTGCATAACCGTCTTTAATAAAATCAACAGTACCGCACAGAAAATCTTTATTATCAAGAACTACGTCTCCAACTTCAATTGGTGTTACAGATGGTTCATAAATTTCATTGTTAAACTCTAAAATTAATTTATCCATTTTACTTCCTTATATCCTTATTGTAGTTTTTGTTATTGTTTTGCAATGTTCACATTGTTGAATATATACTTCTCCGATTGTTTTATCACCTAAGCTATTTCTGATAAGATATTCTTCAATAGTTCCCCATTTATGATTACAGGGAACGAATATGGCTTTACCACATACAACGCAGTATTGGTATCCATCCTTAATTTCGCCCCATTTATAAATATGAAACGGATTAGTCATTTGTTTTCTCACAGAATTTTAAGAATTCTTTCAACACGATTAATTTTGATACCATTAACTTTATCCTTTATAATATTTTTAAATATTATTGTACCATGCAAGAAAACGAACCACCTCAGTATAAACCGCCGTTAATTTGCAGTCATTTTGTGTTTCATGACTATAAAAAGAAGTCATATTTTTTATAAAACAAACGCGCGGATTAATTGTAACAAAACCATTGCATTTTTTATTACTTTCTATTTCGCCAATAACGTGCATTATCCAGTCCCAAGAAGAATGATATTTTAATTCTTCAGGCCTGTATGGTTTTAGTTCACAACCTACAGGAACTTCCCCTCTAACAGGAATATATATTTCATGCTGATTAGTAATCCTCATAAACTGAGCAATTATTTTATTACCTTTAATAATCTGTTTAATTTTCATATTATTTTTCTTTCTTGTTTAAAATGCAAAAAGCGACACTTATTAATTGTGCCGCTTTCCAATCAACCTCTACCTAATGGATAAAGATATAGTCTTTTAACTTTTATGTATTTACATAATATACAGTATTTTTATTTTTTTGGTATTTCTATTCTCAGATAATTAATTGATATTTTTTCATCTGGTTCAGTTATTATCTGAAATGCTTCTGATCGAGCATTAAATATTTCTTTAGCTCCTTTCATTGCATTTGTCAATGAAAGATAATTGTTAAAGAATTTACTATTTACATACATATTAAATGGAAAACTCTGTTCCATATTTTCTGTAATCTTTATTATCATTTTGTAACTTTCTTTTAACCTCTATTTTTAAGGCATATATCATAAATTACCTGTTAGGTGGACAAGGCGTTAGTCTTTTTTGCATCTAATACATATGTACTCTTAGAACACTGTTTAGTTGCCACATCGTTAAACTACCTTAAAATCCTTATGTTTTATTTTTGTTATTAAGCGTTCTCCACTTCTTGTTCTTAATTCGATATGTGGTCTTGCAACAATTCCTTCAGCAAGGAAATTTCCCCAAATGGAATTAAATCCTTTTCTTGTTTGTTCTATCATATCTATTAATGTTCCTTCGCCAATAATAGGCACTATATCCAAATCAAAAAATTTAGCTATATCTTCAACATTTTCTCGGCACAACCACCATCCACCAATATTTACATCAAATAGAACAAAGCCTTGGTCTTGTCTATAATTACTACCGCCTTTTTGTATTTTTGCTCCGTAACCTTCACCATATAAACAAACTTGTGTTGGTTCTAAGCCAAACTTTTCTGTAAACTTACAACCTTGTGGAAAAAATTTATCTTGCAATCTTTTAATTAAAGTAGCTGGTATTTGTGCATTATCTGTCTTCCCTCCAAAGGAAATTTCCTTGCCATCATATATTACTCTAATATTTGTACCGTCAACTTTTTCTGTAAATATCCATTTGTTATTCTGTAAATATTCAAATTCTGGAAGAGAGTAATCACCCTCTAATAAAGTTTTACAATTAGTTAATGGATTGCGCTTAAAAACAGTTTGGATTTTGTGATACTCTGTCATTTTTTACTCTACATATTTTTTATGGCTCTTTTTTAATATCTATTTTTGATGCATACATCATAAGTTAGACTCTGAATGTTTCAATTATTTGTTCATAATGATAAAAGCATCCGTTTTCTATATGCTATGAATATATACGTATCTTTTTATTTGTATGAGAATCAGTGAAGCCCGGGAAATTTTTAACACATATTTTTCGTATATCATTATATAATTCTTCACCTAAATCCCTAAATTGACGTAGTGTTATATCACCATTCTCAATTGAATTCGGAAGAATAAGATCTATAGAACGGGAAACATTATTCTCAATAGCACTATCGCTAAACGATGTACTATATCCATTATCCATTCCGTATTTCTCAATGTGTTGTTTTAATCTTTTAATGATTAATTGAACTGTTAATTTTTCTTTATTCATAATCTGTTAAAATTTACTAAGTCTTCTTATTCCTGGTCTGCTACCTGGAATAACATATCCACTATTATAATTAGGTGTTATTTTTACTACTTCTTCCAATTCATTTGCGGTTATATAATATGTCCCGTAAAGACTTTCTCCGCCGTTTAATACTATTAAACCGTTAGCATCAATTTTACTCCAGCCAAAACTGCCAAAATTATTATGTAAAAATCTTAATTCTGCAGGAGTAAAATCTCTTTTAAACGGCTCTGTCGGAACAGTAAATTTAGCAAATTGTTTTATTACCATTTTATTACTATACCTCAAAATTGAAATTTTGTTCTTGTTCTTATTTTTCTTCCGAAATAATCTAATACTAGATATTGCCCACATATAAATCAGAAAAAATCCCACTAATGATGTCAATATTTTGGAATGTTTCATAAAAAAATAAGAACAAGAACAAAAATATATTGACCAAAACATTCGTATTAATATATCATTTCTATCATACCAATTACGAAGTCTTTCTGATTTTAAAAATACATAGACAATCATCAGGGTAATAACAATAGTAATGGCCATATTACTTAATCCTAAATGAATACTATAAGATTATTTGTCTTTTCTTAATTCTTCTTTAATTCGCAAATACGTTTCTTGATCAGTATCATTATAATTATCAACAAGAAATCCTAACTTAGTATTTTTTGAATAATAATTAATATTAAGATTAAACAAAGCCTGTGTAAATCTTAATGATTTAGATTTACTTAAATATTTAATAAGTTCCTCAAAAATAAGTTTTCTATAATCTACATCGATCGTCCAAACACCATTATTATATATAATTTGTCCGTTATGCTTGAATATATTACTAACACGATCATATTGAATAACATCATTATCTGAAAAATCAATGCCACGTTTCTTAGCATTTGTTTTAAGTGCATTAACTATATTATCTATACTAGCATATGCTATAATATCTGATTTATTGTAATATAGTACATCACTTTCTTCATATGAAGGATAAAATTCATACGAATCTTTAGTTACATCCTTAGCTTCAAGTACTCTCTCTCCAGTATTTGTACTAACAATAACCCAATCATGTACCTTAACATTTATTCCAAAATATTCAGGATTTTTCATAATAACAGTTAAACCAACAGATACAAATTTATCTTCATTTCTATAAATGCTATCATTATATTTAGACAATATAGTATTCTTTGGAACTGTTTTAATTAAACTTTCAGATATATATGTAAACTCTTTTAATACTATTAATTCATTTATCATTTTTATTGCTCTATATTTAAATAACGTTATTTTTCAAGTATTGCTTAATGTACTGCTATCAAAAAGTCAAACAAAAAAACAGATAAATATGGTAGAGAAAAATTAAGCGACATTTTTATAATTTAATTTAGTTTCAAAGTCAACAGGGCTTAAGTAATTCAAAGAAGAATGCAAATAATCCTGATTGTAATAGTTCATAAACTTTTCAACCTCTCTTGCAGCTTCTACAAAAGTATCGAACTCATTTGGATAAATAATTTCTTCTTTCAGTGTTCTCATAAATCTTTCCGTGTCAGCATTGCCTTTTGGATTACAGTAAGAAGTAGTTATATGATTGATTCCCATCAGTTGAGTAAAACTTTCAAACTTCAGACTGGTAGGCTGGCTTCCGTTGTCACTCATTAAATTTAATGAGTATTCTCTGGACCCTTTTGGACATCTCAGTTCAATAGCTTCCTGAAGCGCTTCAATCCAATCATCCGATTTTGATCTGACATTTAATTTATAACCAACTACCATTTTACTGTACCAATCAAGTACAATTGCCAGGTAAACCCAGCCAACAGAATTGATATAAAATTTTGTCATATCTATACCCCACCACTGGTTTATTTCTGTTGCTCTTGGCTTTTCTTTTTGTGGAGTTCTTTTAGCTTTATAACGTTTTATCTCAACTAATAAGTTGTGTGTTTTCATCAGTCTGTATACACGGCCCGGACTTATAGAATACTGCTCTTTGTATTTTAAGTATGCCCATATTCTTCGGTATCCCCAATAAAGATGATATGTTTTTATTTGTTCGATTTTTTCTAAAAGCCTGGTTGTTTTCATCTCGGTCTTTGTTAACTTCTTTTCTTCTTTTGGTAAACCGCTATAATAACTGCTCCTGCTTATGTTAAGTATTTTGCAGACTCTGCTTACCGGGTATCCTTCTGAATTAAGCGCTTCTACCAATTGCTGATTGTTTAACTTAGATTCAAGTTTTTTTTAATACCTGGATTTCTACTGTTTGCCGCCCTATTACTTTTTCCAACTCTTCAATCTTTGCTTTGTCTTGTTTATTCTGGCTGATTGACTGTCCGTTTTGATCTAATGATTTTTTCCCTGCTTCTAAAAACTTGTCCCGCCATTTGTAATAAACTGCCTGTGATAATCCGTATTTACGGCATATCTCCGATACTGTTGTTTCTCCTTTTAATCCCTCCAGGATAATGGCTAATTTTTCCTCAGATGTTTTCTTGCTTGTGAATGGCATTGTAACCTCCTTATTTTTTTTCTGTAATATAAAAATTACCCTGTTACTTTGCCGCCAAAATCTGAGGGACTACGTTTCGCTACGCTCCACTACGTCCCTCAGATTTATCCTTTTTCTCTACTATGCAACTGTCCATTCTTTTTGGTAGCAATATATTAATATAGCATTACCACATGTTATTCTACTCAAATCCTCTTCATTACTTACAATAAATACAAGCACATCATAACCAGCCTTTACCAAGGCTTTTTCATATGCAGCATTATGATCCTTCATTATTTCACTAATTTTTTCTAACGAATGAGCATTATTATTAAACATTTTTATTCGTTCCTGTTCATTTGTAATGCTTAAGTTGAAAAGAGACTTTTATTAAATTAAAATATGTGTAACAAATTTAATAGGAGTTAACAAAAATGGAACAGAGAAAGCGCTTAAGTGCAAAAGAAAAAATGATGATCCTTCGGGAGTTGTTGGATAACAAAGTCCAGATAGGAGAACTTGCCGAGAAATATCATATTCATCCAAATGTAATTTATAACTGGAAAAAAACATTATTCGAAAAAGGAGAAAGTCTTTTTGATGATAAAAGAGAAAAAACTTCTAATAAATCTGATAAAAAAATAGCTCGCTTAGAATCAAAGCTCAAAGACAGAAATTCTCTGATCAGTGAAATCCTGGAGGACAACATACGATTAAAAAAAAGTCTGATACATTCTGGAATTTCAATAGTATGAATGTTTATAAAATAATTTTCTTAATTCAGAGACAAACTATTGAATTTTATCTAATATTATGCTTCACATTTAGGATCTCGTTGACATGAGCATTTTCTAGTTTCTAATTTTGTCTTTTTTAATTTATAGTACACATGACTATTCAATCGTATAAACTCTTTATTTTGAACGATAGAATTATCCTGTTTAAGATTTGCAATCAGATATGTTCCGGGACGCATCTCTTTTTCAATTCTTTGTTCAAATGCTTTTTGTAAACTAAAATTCTTAAACGGACAATAATAGTATATAACATCGTACTCAGAAATGTTGATATTATTAATATCCTCTTTGATTATATTCAAATCATGAAAATATTTCCTTGATAATTCAATAGCATTATCGCTTATTTCAATACCTGTAGTATTAAAATTAAACTGTCGAGCCAGATATATTTTATCACCAATTCCACAGCCTAAATCAACAAATTTTTCTTTATGTTTTATATTACCAAATCTTTTTATTATATCGTTTCGAACAAAAGTTATCTGGTCTAAAAATTCTCCTGGATATAGTGATATATAATGCCATGTTTTTTCATTTTTATCTTTAGACGATATCTCTTGAGAAATTGCGTCTGTAAAGCTATTTACTATTCTACATAATGCAATTTTTTGCTGTTCATTAGCTCTAAACTCTTCTTCCGTATAAAATATTTGTGGCATATTACTCCAATATTTTTAATTCTTTTATTTTCTTAATCTGTTTTGTGAATGAAGTAATTTTCCAACAGAAACTATTCCATTCACTAGCAATAGAACGTTCATTATTAAATAATAATATCTTCATAATAAATTTTCCAAAAATATGACGTCTATGCCAAATAGGTAAATTTTTAGGTATGTTGTTAATAAACCAATAAATTAAACTTATAGTTACAACCACGTCAATATCTTTTAATTTAATATTAAGAATAGATATACAAATCTGATTACTATCATAATCAGTTCGAAAATCATCAAGTATTTTCTTATTAATAATTAATTTCATATTTCCACTTCATTAAATCACAAAAATATTTAATCTGTTTCTTAATCGAAGTATTAGGCCATATAAAAGCTGTATTCCAGCTATCTGCTTTATGCTCATCAATACATAATAAACAGTCATAGATAAAATCACCAAATCGAGCTCTAATTGTCGCTTTATCCCGTCGGCCTCTGCCAACAAGATAAAATTGCATTTTTTGTACAAAATTAAAATCAAATATTATATCCCCATTTGGCTGAATTAAATTATTAAATTGAGGATAAACCTCAATAGCATGTTTAATTATATTTGTTACACTTGATCTATCACTGCTAAATAAAACAATATTTGTTTTTTTCTTTTTCATAAATTATCCAGATCTATTCTCATAAATCTGAAGCAAGTTTTTTACAATATTTATTATTATCAACTATAATGACTTTCTGAAAGGTATTTAATAATATCTTTAATTTATTTCATCTGTCCAAAACTTTTTAAAATAAGAAATAGCTTTATTGGTTGATACATAAAACCAATGACCTATTTATAAATATTTTATAGCTAATTTTTCTGATTTATATAAGAGAAGCATATAAATGAAAAAACAAAGATCTCGTCTTTTCATTTCTTGAGACATAATATATGATGTAGGATCTTCGCTCTGTATATGGATAAACCGATGAATTGTACGATAAGGATCTTTTAATAAATCCTCATCTTCCTTAAACTCTTTTTCTGCTAGCCGTTTAATAAATTCAAGCCTGTTCCAGCTACGTATATCTTGAGGTTTAATTATTTCATTTAATATTACCATAAAAAATAAAGCCCCACAAAAGTGGGGTATTAAGATAATTTAAACAGTTGTTGTATTAAAACGGAAGATCATCGTTT
>Ga0074198_1000241_pt1 | contig 71818 bp, 78 predicted proteins | sample EPASupsiteSAE323_FD_64527 | JGI IMG/M metagenome (GOLD analysis project Ga0074198, IMG submission 64527) | Bioremediated contaminated groundwater from EPA Superfund site, New Mexico - Sample SAE3-23 | ecosystem: Environmental > Aquatic > Deep subsurface > Groundwater > Contaminated ... | reverse complement strand
CGAGATGGATTTTTTTAAGATACGGTGTAAATTGTATCTTGAGAAATCCATCTTTTTTCATTTTCTATTATATTAGCATGTCCGGGCTATTGAATTACAGGTGATGGAAAATTTGACGCTTACGTATATTTTATTTGGTGATCTAGGAAAGAGTAAGTGCATAATATGCTGCTGTAGATGAATTAAACGTTAAAAGACTAAGGAAAGAACACTCAAGAATGTTTTTAAATAATAGATATCCTCAAGTTTCTTTATACTTGCTTTGAAGGAAATATTTTGGTGTGGCGGAGCCGCGAAGCACTCATTTTTAAAGGAACCTAGAAAAAATGATCGTGCGGAGAATGAATACTTATATATCAATTGCTTGAATGGCTACAATTTTACTGGGATTGTGAAATTTTAGTTGGGCAACTTGCCAGTGTGCGTCATAAGCAAGGATGGATTGTTGGTTGTGTGGAATCTTTGGTTTTCAAAATGAAGTGTAACCAAAACCAAAGAATTTTACAAATATCAGAATCAAAAATGATTATTGGAATTGATGTGGCCAGTGAAGTCTATTATGCCCGTGATTTTGATAATCGAGGTATTGAACAGGCTAAGATGTTTAAAAGTTGCTTATTGTAAAAGGAATAAAAATACAGACAAATCACTGATTTCATGGTAGAATTTCAATAAAATCTGAGATCTGAGAGTAAAAAAGGGACTAAAAAATTCAAAAGCTAATTTATTGGCAACAATATAATAGAACAAGGCTTTAAGAAGGGAAGAAGGGTGTAATATAATGAATTGTGCACTGAATGATACACTTATTCAGTCAATACAGGCTATCGGTGAGAAATATGCAATAAAGCAGATTGTTCTTTTTGGCTCTCGGGCAAGAGGGGATAACAAGCCGACGAGCGATATTGATCTTGCAGTGTACCCCTTACCAGAATTTATGAGTAAAGGATATTTTTCCAGTGACATTGAGGATCTTGCAACACTTTTTAAAATAGATATAGTATTTATAAACGATTATACCGACATAAAATTAATCGAAAATATAAAAAAAGAAGGTGTGGTTATATATGAGCGACTATAACCAAAAATTTGAGAACTATACGAGTGCGCTGAACCGATTAAATGACGGTATTATAAAATATGATCAGACCAATGATTTGTTACGGGATGGTTTAATTCAACGCTTTGAATTTACCTTTGAGCTTGCTTGGAAAACACTGAAAGCTATCTTTGAAGATGAAGGGCTTACAGGTCTGAATTCTCCTAAAACAGTACTGCGTGAAGCTTTTTCCGCAGGACTTATCGCAAAGGATGAATTATGGCTTGCTATGTTAAGTGATAGAAATACAACAGCTCATATCTACAATGAACAGTTGGCAATTGAAATATGTAGTAAAATTATCAAAGAATATGTGGATGAATTTGCACAATTACAAGAGCAGATAAAAATGAGAATGTAGATATGAGTGGGGAAGTTGCTGCAAGATGAATTTAAGTTTTAGAAGAAAAGGAGTATGTATATATGTTTGAAAATGAAGACCAACCATCATTGACCGCCATTCAATGGTTTAATAAAGGCTATGATTATGACGTTAAGGAAGATTATGATAACGCTATTTTTGCCTATACGAAGGCGATAGAATTAAATCCCCAAGATGCAGATGCCTATACCAATCGTGGCGTTGTTTATGATACCCAGGGTAAATACGACTTAGCAATTATGGATTATACCAAAGCCATCGAATTAAACCCGCAAGATGGAGATACTTATTTTAACAAGGCAATTGCTTGTGAAAATGCTGGTAAGAAAACAGAAGCCATTGAAGCTTATCAGTTATTTATTGGCTGCGCAGAGGGGAATGATCCGATGATAGAAGAAGCAAAAGAGCGAATAAGAGAACTTGGTGGTACTATCTAACTTTTTATTAATTTTAATGTACTAGCCATAAAAAATCAGGAATGTATCCTGATTTTTTTTTATTTCTCTGGAGATAATATAAGTGGAGGAATGCAATGGGAGAGTTTAAGATGAAACATGAAATGATGACGGTGCAATTGCAGCGAGTACTACATCACTTAGAAGCGATGCGCATTGCTGACTATATGGATTTGTTAGAACGTCCCATGAAACTGATTCTAATAAACTTCATTGCCGGAATTGCCAGGGGACTCGGAATTGCTATTGGGGCTACCGTGTTTTTTGCAGTAGTCGTGAATTTTTTGCGGCAGCTTATTTTACTGAATTTACCTGGTATTGGCGGTGTTATTGCTGACATTGTGCATATTGTTGAATTGAAAAATGGAAAATTTTAAAACATTGAAGGAGCGTTTACTGATGACAAAAGATGTTTTTGATTGTATGAGGGAAAGCCATAGTGTACGAAATTTTGTGCAGCAGGAGATAGCAGATGCTACTTTATCACGGATTTTAGAAGCTGGCTGTTGGGCACCAAGTGCAGGAAATCTACAGCCCTATTATTTTTATGTGGTTAAAAATGAGCAGGTTAAGAACAAATTAGCCGAAGCTTGTTTTGATCAAGAACAAATACAAGATGCACCTATCAGTATTGTAATACTTGCTGACCCAGCCAAGTCCAATGAACGTTATGGTGAGCGAGGAGCTCAATTGTATTGTATTCAGGATACGGCCGTTGCTGCAGAAAATATGATATTAGCTGCTTATGGACTAGGGATTGATTCGTGCTGGGTAGGTGCTTTTGACGAAGTGGAAGTGCAAAAGGCTGTGGAAGCTCCGCCACGCCTAAGAGCCGTTGCTATTTTGTGCTTAGGCTATAGTAATGATGCTAAGGAATCAGCCAAAGTACGCCTTAGAGTCGCTGAAATCACCAAGATTATTCACTAGGGGTGGGTATTTTGAATGAGAATCAAATGAACTATTTCAGAGAAAAACTACAAGAAGAAAAACAGGTTTTAGTTTCCCAAATGGCAGGCTTGGAGAAGTCTGGTCTACATCATGCATTAGGTGAGTCTATAGGAGAATTATCTTTGTATGATAACCACCCAGCTGATGTTGGTGATGAGTTATTTGAACGCAGTAAAGATATTGCCCTTCGTGACAATGCCCATGTATTACTTGAGAGGGTAGAAGCAGCTTTAAAGAGTATAAAGTCTGGCACCTATGGAACTTGTGAAGATTGTTCTAAATCTATACCCTTAGCTAGGCTAGAAGTGGCTCCTTGGGCAAGTAAGTGTATGAATTGCCAGCAGCATGAAGATGAGACGGATTATGCTAACCGACCCATAGAAGAAGCCATGCTTACTCCTCCTTTTAAACGTACTTTTCTGGATGATGATCCTATCGACTTTGTTGGTTTTGATGGGGAGGATGCCCTGCAGGCAGTATTAAGGTATGGTAGTTCTGATTCGCCCCAAGACCTACCTGGCACTCATGATTATCAGGATCTAATTCCGAATCATGATAGGCAGCAAGGGATTGTTGACAGAGGAGATGCTATTCCTAATCATTCCTATCGACAGGTTAAGAAAGAAAAATAGTAAAGAAAACTGAGCTTTTGATACAAGCTCAGTTTTTTGCTAGTGGGATTTTCTTAAAGTCAGATGTATAATAGAGCTATGAGGGGGGAGCATACATGGCAAAAACAATTACGACTGCACAGATGTATGGTTGCAGAATGATCGTATTGCTATTTGCTGTGCTGGCTTATCTTCATATCCCAGGACTGCAGGAATTTTTGGATGTGGGAATCAATCTCTTGCGACAGCGTAATTTTGAAGGCTTGCGTCAGTTTATTCTAGGCTATGGACTATGGGCTCCTGTTGTAAGTGTTGCGTTAATGATGTTGCAGTCCTTAATTCCATTTGTGCCAGGGCTAGTCATTACAATTACCAATGCTTGGATTTTTGGCTGGCAGTATGGGGCTCTTTATTCCTGGACAGGAGGATTATTAGGTGCCCTGTTAGACTTTGCCTTGGCTAGATGGTATGGTCGCCTTCCTGTTGAGAAATTTGTAAATCATAAATACCTTACGATGACAGATGGGTTCATAAAAAAATATGGTATAGTGGCCGTATTTATCACTCGTTTAACGCCAATACTACCTTTTAAAGTAGTGAGTTACGGTGCGGGATTAACTAGGATGTCACCATGGAATTTTGGATTCGCCACCGCAATTGGACAAGCTCCAGCCATAATTTTATATTCCATATTGGGACAGAATATTACCCATAATCTTCGTATTATAATGGCCCTTACTTCACTATTGATAGCCCTTGCTGTTGTTGCCTGTTATTACAGGGCAGCAATCAAACAACGCTTTTTTCCCGATAACGAGTAATAAAAATTGTATTAAATGTGATACTAGTGATGTGCTTTTTTTTCCAGAGTATAGTATAATACAAATAGTTAACTACATAGGAGGTGAAACTCATGTATAAAATTAGCGAAGAATGTATTGAATGCGGCGCTTGCGCGGCTGTTTGCCCAGTAGATGCTATTTCTGCAGGCGAAAATCAATATATAATCGATGAAAAATGTATTGACTGTGGTTCATGCGCAGCAACGTGCCCAGTAGGAGCTATCAGCGCAGGAGAATAAGTAATGTATTAAAGAAGCCCAGAATTTCTGGGCTTCTTTATTTTTTTGATTAAGAGCCTTTAACATATCATCTAATCATCATTCTGCGTAGTGATGATTAAGAAATAGAATATAATTATGAAAAGGGGCTGTCGCAATGACAGTCCCTTTATCTTGGGAGTAGAGTAAGCAACTTGATATATCAGTGAATGGCTGATGGTATGAAGCTAAAAGGATGTTAAATAGCAATTATTTTGCAAGGATATTATCATAATATGGCGAATGTAAAGTAAAGAGAAAAGATGATTAAAAAAATGATAAGTGAGTAAAAGGTTTTTCTAAGAATGAGGCATAAAACTTTACCTTTGCACAAAAGTTGGTTATTATATATAAGAGATTGTATTAGAATGGGAGAGAAGCGTAGTGCCTGTATTTTTATTAGCCTTAGTTGTTCTTATAATAGATCAATTGTCCAAGTTTTATATCCAAAAAAATATGGAATTAGGTATGTCCATGCCCGTCCTACAAGATGTTTTTCATCTTACTTATATTTTGAATCCAGGGGCAGCCTTTGGACTATTTGAATATCAAACAGGATTTTTTGTAGTAATTGCCCTAAGTATGTTAATAGCCGCCTTTTATTTTTACCCAAGAATCCCCAAGCAGTATAAATTGCTGCGTTTTGGTATAGGATTAATGGTGGGCGGGGCCATGGGAAATCTGATTGACCGTATTCGAACGGGTTATGTTGTTGATTTCTTTGATTTTCGTATTTGGCCTATCTTTAATATTGCCGATATGGGCATTGTATGCGGTGTAGGGTTCATTATTTTTACGATTGTATATTTATATAAAGAGGATGGAATAGAATGATCAATAAGCAAAGTTGTTTTTTAGTGGAAGAAAGTGAGAAGGGGGAACGTTTGGATGTATTTCTTGTGAAAAGTATCCAAAACATTTCTCGCTCTACTATGCAAAAATTTATTACTGACGGGCAGGTAACCATAAATGAAAAAACAGTTAAAGCCAATTATAAGCTAAAGTCTGGTGATGCCATTGTAGTGACGATTCCAGAGGTAGTGCCTGTAGAGCTTATGGCAGAAGATATTCCTATTGATGTGGTCTATGAAGATGATGATATTATTGTCATTAATAAAGCGAGAGGCATGGTAGTACATCCTGCTACAGGTAATTATAGCGGTACTTTGGTAAATGCTTTATTAGAGCATTGTGATGATTTGTCTGGCATCAATGGTGTTGCCCGCCCAGGTATTGTACATCGCTTAGATAAGGATACTTCTGGTGTAATGATTGCCGCAAAGAGTGATAGGGCTCATGTTAGCTTGGCAGAGCAGATTAAAGAACACACTGCTAGCCGCCGCTATATCACTATACTTCATGGTAATATTAAGGAAGAGCAAGGTGTGATAAAAGCACCTATTGGCCGCCATCCGTCCGATCGAAAACGAATGGCCGTTACCTTTGAAAATAGTAAGGAAGCAGTTACTAATTTTAAAGTTATGGAAAGGTTCGGTGATTACACCTTAGTGGAATGTAAGTTGGAAACAGGGCGTACTCATCAAATACGGGTACATATGGCTTATATTGGACATCCGGTAGTAGGAGATCCTAAATATGGCCCAGAACGGGGGCGAGGACAGTTTGCGATTGCAGGTCAAGCACTGCATTCTACAGAATTAACAATTGTACATCCTGTTACCGCAGAGAAGATGGTCTTTACGGCAAGTTTGCCTGATGATATGGAGAAAATTCTAATGGATCTTAGGCAGAAAATGAAACGATAGGAGTGAATTAGGATGATTAACTTAGTTGAAAAAACCGTCATTATGGATGAACAAGCCATTAGGCGAGCACTCATTCGGATTGCCCATGAAATTATTGAAAATAATAAAGGTATTGAAGATTTATTAATCGTAGGCATTAGAACCCGTGGAGTGCCTTTAGCAGAGCGCCTAGCTGAAGAAATTGCAAGGATTGAAGGGCGCAGTCTGCCGGTTGGAATTTTGGATATTACTTTATATCGTGATGATTTATCCACCCTTAGCTATCAGCCGGTAGTACATCAGACACAGATCCCAGTAGATATTAATGGGAAAATCGTGGTTCTGGTAGATGATGTATTATATACAGGAAGAACCGTTCGAGCTGCCTTAGATGCTGTGATTGATCTTGGAAGACCTAAGGTTATTCAATTGGCTGTTTTGGTGGATCGTGGACATCGAGAACTGCCTATTAGGGCCGATTATGTAGGGAAGAATGTACCTACTTCCAGTAAAGAAGTTGTCGGTGTGCAATTGAAACCTGTTGATCAGGCTGAGAAGGTAGTTATCAAAGGCATTGCTGAGTAAGAAAATAGTATAGATTGCAACTAAAAAGTGAAAAGACATTTGGTAACCCCTGTAAGGGCTGCCAAATGTCTTTTTATTTTTTGAGTAGTCCGTTAACGATATTAATATCCGGTGTGATATAGATGGTTTGCTGATGATCATAAATGACAAAGCCGGGTTTCGCGCCGGAAGGCTTTTTTACATAGCGGCGTTTGGTGTAGTCTACGGGCACTTTTGTGGATTGACCGGCTTTGCTGTAATAAGCTGCTAGGTGGGCAGCTGCTTCAATGGCTGCTAAGGGCGGGTCCTCAGCGCCAATGCGCAGCACCACATGGGAACCAGGAATGTCCTTGGTGTGAAACCAAAGATCATTAGGTTGTGCTTGTTTGAAGGTTACTATGTCATTTTGGCGATTGTTTTTGCCCACTACGATGGTTAAACCATTTGGCGCTTTAGCTGTTAATGGCATAGAGGGGGGAGTCGGCATCCGGCGTTTATGTAAAGGTTTAATATAGCCAGCAGCCGTAAGTTCTAAACGGATATCGAGTAGTTCAGCAGCAAGGGTGGCGTGCTCAAGAGCAACAAGAATACTATCAAGATAAGTCAGGTCCTGGGCGCACTGGGATAATTGTCCCCTTAGTGAGTCTTGGGCCCGCTTTAACTTATTGTACTTTATATAATAGGTTTGTGCATTTTCGATTGGTGTGAGTCTAGGATCAAGAGAAATGGTGATTAGGTTGTTGTCAGGGGCGTCGCTATATAAATTGGGTAGTTTAATGCTGTCACTGCTAATCGGGATATTATAAAGATTGGCCATTAGAATATCCCCATACTCTCGAAAAACATCAGCCGCTGCCGCATCCTGTTGTTCTTGGGTAAGAATGCCTTGCTTGCGGCTTAAACGGTCGATTTCTTCTGTCACAAGCTTTAGTAACAATGCCTGTTCAGGAAGACGTTGGGTTCTTGATAAACCATCAACAAAGATCACTGCTTCGCTCATGGTAGCAAATTGATGGGCAGTACATTTATCCATCAGATGTTCGAGGGAAAAGGAAGAAATACCGCTTAAGCCATTATCGGCGCTCACCATTACCGTAGGAGAAGGTTGGCTAGCATGAAAGGAGCTAAGAATGCTTTCAAGAGCTTCCTTCAGTGCACGAAGATCTTCCTGATCTAGCTCATCTACCATGATAGTAGCAGGTAAACCCGCCCGCCATACCATTTCTCTAGCCGTGATAGGGCCAATGCCCATACTGGTATGAATGATGGCCTTGGTGAGAAGACCAGTAGGGTTAGTCATAAGTGCAGTAATAAAGTCCTTAGAGGGTGCTGTGAGTAAGTTGAGACGCATTTGCCCAGGAGGATAGGTATATTCCATTTTGGGCAAGAGCTGTCGGTGACGACTTGTGCCGATGCCGATTCGCTTAATGGCATCAATGATAATGTTATCCTGTATCAAAATAATGTTACTATGTTTTCCCATGAGTTCGATTGTAATATTTTTGGTTACAATGGCGCCCCCTTCTCCGCGAGTATCAATGGATAGGGTGGCAATCCGATCTAGGCTGTGTTGTTCGATTTGAGCAATTCGACCATCTTCTATATGTTTGCGCAATAACATGCAAAATGCCGTTGGCGTTGTTGGATTTTCTGGCACAGTAGTGATGATATGAATACGTGGATGCTCGGGATTAGAAGAAAGGAGCAAGCATAGGTTTTGAGTTGGTTGTCTTACCCACATTGTTAAGGTGTTTTTATCTGGTTGGAAAATTTTATCAATGCGTCCGCCAACAAGTTTTGTATTAAGTTCTGCCAGTAAGGTAGATAAAGAAAGCCCATCAAGACTCATACAGTGCCCTCCAGGTTGTATATTTTCTAGGTTGTAATTGTTCATCAGTATACCATTATTGCCCGCTAATGGTCAAACTAGGTCTAAGTAGAGAGAGCTATGAATAACATGAATAACAACAGTAGATGTAAGTGGGGTGGTAGGGTGGATATTGATAAATGGTATACGCGCGCAGCACTAGAAATTATGGAGTATTGGAAAACAGATGGAGTTGAGGGCCTAGCTTCTAGCGAAGTAAAAAATAGGCTGCAAAAGTTTGGCTATAATGAAATGGTGGAAAAGAAAAAGCCAGCATGGTGGGAAGGACTTATTGCTCAATTTCAAGATTTTATGGTATTAGTACTACTGGCAGCCACCTTGATTTCTGCATTTTTAGGAGAGTATACGGATGCCGTAACTATACTAATGATTGTGATTGTTAATGCCATATTAGGTTTTGTGCAAGAGTATCGAGCAGAGCAATCGATGGCAGCCTTAAAAAAAATGGTAGCTCCCACGGCTCGTGTTATTCGCAATGGAATTTTACAGCAAATACCTGCACGAGAATTGGTGCCAGGAGATGTTTTGTCCTTGGAAACTGGTGATAAAATAGCAGCCGATGCAAGAATAATCGAAGTGCAGAATTTGGAAGCAGAAGAAGCGGCGCTCACAGGAGAATCTCTGCCAGTGAGAAAAGTAGTGGATAAAGAATATCCTGAAAATATTCCCCTTGGGGATCGAAAGAATATGGTGTATGCAGGTACGAGTATTATTAAGGGACGGGGTAAGGCAATTGTGTGTGCCACAGGTATGGCTACAGAGGTTGGACATATTGCCGATATGATTCAAGAAAAAGACCAAGAAAGTACGCCTCTTGAACAGCGTTTGGAATCGTTAGGTCGCTTGTTAGTATGGGGCTGCCTCGGTATTTGCTTACTTGTTGTTCTGACAGGGGTAATGAAAGGGGAACCCTTATTTTTAATGTGTATGGCAGGAATTAGTTTGGCGGTGGCTGCCATTCCAGAGGGATTGCCTGCTATTGTTACAGTGGCCTTAGCACTAGGAGTACAAAGGATGATTAGAAGGAACGCTATTATTCGTAAGTTGCCTGCTGTTGAGACCCTAGGCTGTACAACAGTTATTTGTTCGGATAAAACAGGGACGCTGACACAAAATGCTATGACGGTCGGGAAGATCTTTACAGGAGAAAAACTATATGAAGTGACTGGCAATGGATATGATATAAAAGGGAATTTTTTATTAAATAAGCAGGAGTTTGAGGCTAAAAGGGATAATTCTTTACAGCAGTGTTTAGAAATTAGTATTTTATGTAATAATAGTATCCTAAAACATCATAATGTGGGAATAGCTGGACTATGGCGTAATGTATCCAAAACGGGTTGGTCTATTGAAGGAGATCCGACAGAAGGAGCATTAGTGGTGGCTGCAGCCAAGGCCAATATTTGGCGCAGTGAAATTGAGAAAACCCAAAAACGTTTGGCTGAAATCCCCTTTGAATCCGAGCGTCGTCGCATGTCAGTTGTGTATGAAAAAAATAGTAAGTATCTATTGTATGTAAAAGGTGCACCGGATGTTATTTTAGATTTATGCCAAAGTTATAGCAGTAAAAATAAAGATAGTATCCTCACGTCTAAGATGAAAGCTGATATTTTGGCAGTAAATGATGAACTGACACAAGAGGCTTTTCGCGTACTAGCAGTAGCCTACCGCCAAATCGGGAAAAGTGAAGCAGAAAATCCTGGGGAAGAATTAGAAAAGGATTTGGTTTTTGCGGGCTTGATAGGTATGATGGATCCGCCAAGGCAAGAAGTAAAGCCAGCCATTTCTTTATGCCGACAGGCGGGTATAAAAACGGTAATGATTACGGGTGATCATCCCAATACTGCAGTGGCTATCGCCAAAGAACTCCAGATGTTTCATAATGATTCGAGCCAGGCGCTGACGGGTGCTGAACTTGATGGTATTTCTGATATAGAGCTAGCTAAGGTGATCAATCATATTACCGTTTATTCTAGGGTATCTCCTGCTCATAAACTGCGCATTGTTAGAGCGCTAAAAGCGCAGGGGCATATTGTAGCAATGACGGGTGATGGTGTTAATGATGCACCTGCTATTAAAGAAGCTGATATTGGTATTGCTATGGGAATGAATGGTACGGATGTCACCAAAGAAGCGGCTGCCATGGTGCTAGCGGATGATAATTTTGCTACGATTGTAGCAGCCGTAGAAGAAGGCCGGGGGATTTATGATAATATCCGTAAATTTATTCGTTACTTATTGTCCTGTAATTTAGGTGAAGTGCTTACTATGTTCATTGCTTCTATTGTTGGTTTGCCTTTGCCCTTATTACCCGTACAAATTCTTTGGGTTAATTTAGTGACGGATGGTTTACCGGCAATGGCTTTAGGTGTAGATCCGAATGATCGTACTATTATGAACCGCCAGCCACGTAATCCAAGGGAAAGTGTCTTTTCCCGAGGGCTAACGTATAAGATTATTACGCGGGGGTTCCAGATTGGTCTTAGTACGGTTCTTGTTTTTGCTGCTATTTATTATTTGAAAAACGATTTGCCTTTGGCGAGGACGATGGCCTTTTGCACTTTAGTTTTTACACAAATGTTTCACGTATTTGATTGTCGTTCCGAAGTAGATAGTATTTTTAAAATTGGCTTCTTTAAAAACAAATATTTAGTTGCCGCTACAAGCTGCTCCATTTTTATGCAATTATTAGTGGTGTATCATCCTTTTATGAGAGAAACCTTTGCCACGGTTCCTCTTGATGTAATGGATTGGCTGATTATTTTGTGTATATCAGGTTGGACCTTTCTTATTGGTGCTGGCAAACATATTTTTGTACGAAGGCAAGTTACTCGCTCCGTTGCTGGGCGGGTACATTAATAGAAATAGAGGAGAATGGATATGAAGTTTACATTTAGCAAATGGCATGGACTGGGTAATGATTTTGTAATTGTAAATGGTTTTACAGAAAAAATTGATAATTACAAAGAAATGGCAATTGAAGTTTGTGATCGAAAATTCGGTATAGGCGCAGATGGTCTGGTTCTTGTTTTACCATCTGAGATTGCCGATTTTAAAATGAGAATTTTTAACTCCGATGGCAGTGAGGCTGAAATGTGTGGTAATGTAACCCGCTGCATGGCTCGTTATGTGTATGAGAATGGTTTAACGAAGGAAACTAAAATTACACTAGAAACGAAGGCTGGCATTATCAAACCTGAGCTGATTTTTATTGATGGTGTACTAAGTACGGTTAGAGTTGATATGGGAGAGCCACGATTACGGCCTAGTGAGATACCGATGAATGGAAGCGATAAGGAAAGTATTATTAATGAGTTATTGACGATAGAGGGATCTTCTTATCATATTACTTGCGTATCTATGGGAAACCCTCATAGCGTTCTATTTGTTAATGATATTGCTCAGGTTGACTTAGCTGGGATTGGACCTAAGATTGAAACCTATTCTAATTTTCCAAGAAAAACCAATGTTGAATTTGTGCAAGTCCTTAGTAAAGATAGGGTTCGCATGCGCGTTTGGGAGCGGGGCGCTGGTATTACAATGGCCTGCGGTACAGGGGCTTGTGCGACATTAGTGGCAGCGGTCTTAAATAATAAGACCGAGCGCAAGGCTATTGTTGAACTAGATGGCGGTGAACTACTCATTGAGTGGGGGCTGGATAACCATATATATATGTCTGGTCCAGCAGTAGAAGTTTTTCGTGGCGAATACTTATAAGAATAAAAAAATCCAACTTCTCTTACATTAGAAGTTGGATTTTTTTAAGGGTGACAGGAATTTTTCTATTTGTGGTGTAATAGTATACTCATGAGAATAAGGAGGTGGGACAATGAAAATTACTAGTGTAGTATGTGTCTTATTGTTATTATTTATAAGCCCGGCATTGGCGATATCTCCCATTGATGTTACTGTTATAAAAGAAGCACAAGAATATGGTGAAATAAATGCACAAGAAGAGTTGAAAGATTTTATATTGCCCTGGATATCTTATGAGGAAAAGGCCGTACATCTAGGTGATACAGCAGAACATGCCTACTTATATACGGCTTTTTTATTAATGGCAACCGATGCAAGAGAAAAAAGCTTAAGCGGTCAAAAGGTTACTCTTCTTGATAGTGAAAGAATTTTAACCGATTATACAGATGTATTAAGTTTGAGTATTGTGTTATTTGGCGATAAACAGGACTTTGCTCATAATGCCACTGCTGTATTAAAACAGGATAAGAAAACGATTAAAGCCTACCAAGGGAATACACCAGCGATGGGAGAAAGAGTCTTAACGGATGGAATACAGCCGTTATTTAAAGGACAATGCTATTTTTACTTCTTGGAAAAAGATATTACAATGAACTCCCCAGTAATATTACGTGTTACTACCAGTGATCAAAAAGAGCATTCTTTTTATTTTGATATGACAAAAATTAAATAGTAAACTAAGAAGTTGACGAAAATAGATGATTCCCAAGCATAAGGAAGATTTGTAGGAAAATCAGAGTATTTATGTTATTATTGTTAATAATAGTTGTAACGAAAGGAGTAACTTATAGTGCTAAAGAGTATGACTGGTTTTGGCCGGGGAGAATACCTAGATAATGAACACAGACTAATTGTGGAAATAAAAGCCGTGAACCACCGTTATAATGAAATTGTTATTCGTATGCCTAAAAATTTAGGCTCACTTGAGGATAAAATTCGGCGCCAGGTATCGAATGTTTTAGTAAGAGGTCGCATTGATATCTTTATAACAATGGATGAATATGGAGAAAAGAAAAGAGCGGTAAGGGTTGACAAAGAATTAGCAATGGCGTACCATAAATCTTTAAGGTCTTTAGAAGAACTCTTTTCAATGCCCACCAAGGATCATGTGAATCAGATAACAAAATATCCTGATGTGATTAAGGTAGAAGAAATTGCAGAAGATGTTTTAGTGCTATGGCCGAAGCTAGCAACAGCTGTTGACGAGGCAACTAAGAATCTGATGAGTATGCGCTTAGCGGAAGGACTTAGTATAAAAGAAGATTTGGTGTCGCGAATTGATCGTATTACCTCCTATCTTCTTACCGTTGAAGAACGAGCGCCCCAAGTCTTAATGGAATATAGAGAAAAAATATTAAGTCGTATGCGAGAGTTACTACTCACTGTTGGAGCAGAGCCTGATGAAGGAAGACTGCTGCAAGAGACGGCTATCTTTGCTGATCGTACTAGTATTACGGAAGAATTAGTGCGACTTAAAAGTCATCTAGGACAGATGGATGCTACCTTACATACAGATGAAGCAGTAGGAAGAAAGCTAGATTTTATTGTGCAGGAAATCAATCGAGAAAGTAATACGATTGCCTCCAAAGCCAATGATTATACTATTGCTAACTTAATGGTAGAAATTAAAAGTGAAATTGAAAAAATCCGAGAGCAAATTCAAAACATAGAGTAATAAAGACTTATGAAAAGATGTGGATATAAAAAGAGGGGGAATTTAGTTTATGGAAATTAAACTTATCAATATTGGTTTTGGTAATATTGTATCAGCCAATAGGATAATTTCTATAGTAAGTCCTGAATCAGCACCTATAAAAAGAATTATTCAAGAGGCTCGGGACAGAGGGATGCTCGTTGATGCAACCTATGGACGACGTACACGAGCGGTTATTATTACCGATAGCGATCATGTTATTTTATCGGCAGTTCAGCCCGAGACAGTAGCTCATCGTTTGGCAAGTAAAGACACTAGTGAGGACACCACTGTCGAATAGTGAGTGTTGGAAGGAGCAACATAGATGACAAAACAAGGTATTTTAATTGTGCTTTCTGGTCCATCAGGAGCAGGAAAAGGGACAATTTGTCAAGCATTGTTGCGTAGTAATCCTGAATTAAAATACTCTGTCTCTGCAACAACGAGGGCTCCGCGTACAGGTGAAGTCGATGGGGTTAACTATTTGTTTGTTTCACGTTCTGAGTTTCAGAGTATGATTGATAATGATCAGCTATTAGAATGGGCTGAAGTGTACGGAAATTTCTACGGAACCCCATGCCAGCAAATTAGTGAAATGTTACAGAGTGGCAAGGATGTTGTGCTAGAGATTGACCGGCAGGGAGCTATGCAGATTAAAAAGAAATTCCCAGAAGGGGTATGCATCTATATTGTACCGCCCTCAATGGATGAACTGGCTAACCGTATTTATAAGCGAGGAACGGATAGTCTAGAAAATATTAAAACCCGCTTAGGATCTGCCAATGAAGAATTAACCTATATCCGTAATTATAATTATGTGGTAGTAAATGATGAAGTGGCAAATGCAATGGAAAAAGTAACCGCCATTATTATTGCAGAAAAGTGTCAAGTTGGACGCAATATTAATATAGTTGAAAATATTTTATCAAATGCTAAATAATAAACAGTAGGAGGCCTATTATGATTAATCCATCAATCGATACATTGGTCAAAAAAGTAGATAGCAAATATACATTAGTAGTACTTGCAGCAAAGCGGGCACGGGAAATTATGGACGGTTCAGCATCTTTGGTAGATAGCAAATCCAATAAACAAGTGACGATTGCTTTAGATGAAATCGCACAAGACAAAATTACTTACGAACGGACTAAAAGTGGTATAAAATAGGAGGATTACATGTTGCAGGGGAAGAATATTGTTGTTGGAGTAGCAGGTGGTATTGCTGTTTATAAAGTAGTAGACGTTGTCAGTCGCCTAAAAAAGCAGGGAGCCAATGTATATGTTATTATGACGAAGGCAGCAGTAAACTTTGTTACACCTTTAACTTTTCGCGAAATAAGTGGACATCCTGTCGTCATAGATATGTGGGCTGAGATGACAAATTGGAATGTAGAACATATTGCTTTGGCAAGTAGGGCGGATTTATTCTTACTTGCTCCTGGAACCGGGAATATGATTGGGAAAATAGCCAACGGTATTGCAGATGATATGCTGTCGACTACAGTGATGGCGACGAAGGCTCCTGTACTTATCGTGCCAGCAATGAATACCAATATGTATTTAAATCCCATTGTTCAAAAAAACATTGCAACCTTAACGCAGCTAGGTTATCAATTCCTTGAGCCAGGGCGCGGATACTTAGCATGCGGTACAGAAGGAATTGGCCGTTTGCCTGAACCAGAGGTTATCGTCGCGAAGGTTCAAGAAATCCTTGGAAATAAGGAAGATAACACTGGTAAAAAGGTCTTGATTACTGCTGGTGGCACACAGGAGGCTATTGATCCGGTACGATATATTGGTAATCGCTCTAGTGGCAAGATGGGCTATGCTTTAGCAAAAGTAGCGGCTCAGCGAGGCTATAAGGTGGTACTCGTATCAGGGCCAACCCATTTAGCACCTCCTTTAGGTGTTGAAGTTATTTCTGTTGAATCGGCAGCGCAAATGCGTGAGGCGGTCTTAGAGCAGTATTCTGACAGTCATATTGTCATTAAAGCAGCAGCAGTAGCGGATTATCGTCCGCAAAGCGTCTGTGACAATAAAATAAAGAAAAATAGTGCTACATTAACCTTAACACTAGAAAAAACACCCGATATTTTATTTGAACTTGGTCAGTTAAAAAAACATCAGATTTTAGTTGGCTTTGCAGCGGAAACCCAGCAATTAATTGTCCATGCTCAAGAAAAATTAACAAGAAAAAAATTAGATATGATAGTTGCTAATGATATTACTGTACCAGATGCTGGCTTTAACGTAGATACCAATATTGTTAAACTTCTATATCCAAGTGGCTTGATAGAGGAACTGCCTAAAATGTCAAAGGAAGAACTATCAAAGATTATTTTAGATAAAATAGCAAAGTTAACTTTAGAAAGAGATTGATTTTTTTTGTAAAATAAATTAGAATTTAGACTGGTAAGTTTTAATTTAATATGCTCATCAAGAGTTGGTGGAGGGATTGGCCCAATGAAACCGCGGCAACCATTTGGATAACCCAAAAACGGTGCCAATTCCTGCGGTAGTATCCGCAAGATGGGAGAGTGAAAATCACACTCCCTTAGGGAGCTTTTTTTTAATTTTCTATTCGGAAACAGGAGGTTATAATTTATGGAAAAAAAACGTGTATTATTTACTTCAGAGTCAGTAACCGAGGGACATCCTGATAAAATGGCTGACCAGATTTCAGATAGTGTACTCGATGCAATTATGGCAAAGGACCCTATGGGTCGAGTTGCCTGCGAAACATTAGTTACAACAGGCCAAGTTCATGTAGTAGGTGAAATCACTACGAGTTGTTATGTAGATATTCCTCGACTTGTACGTGAAACGATCAAAGATATTGGTTATACCCGTGCTAAATATGGTTTTGATGGGGATACTTGTGGAGTACTTATTTCCATTGGCGAGCAATCTGCTGATATTGCTATGGGGGTTGATAAAGCCTTAGAAGCTAAAAAAGGCGAAATGGATGATGCCATTGAAGCCATTGGCGCTGGTGACCAAGGTATGATGTTTGGTTATGCTACCAATGAGACTCCTGAATATATGCCTTTAACCATATCTCTGGCTCACAAATTATCTTACCGCTTAGCTCAGGTTCGCAAAAATGAAGAATTGGATTATTTGCGTCCCGATGGAAAAACCCAGGTAACAGTAGAATATGAAGATGGCAAACCTCTTCGTGTTGATACCATTGTTATTTCTACGCAGCATGGTCCAGAAGTAGATTTAGCAACCATTGAAAAAGATATGATTGAAAAAGTCATTAAACCAATTGTTCCAGCAGAATTATTGGATGAAAATACGAAGTATTATATAAATCCAACTGGCCGTTTTGTTATTGGCGGACCGCAAGGTGATGCTGGTCTGACTGGTCGTAAGATTATTGTTGATACTTATGGTGGAATGGCACGTCATGGCGGTGGAGCATTCTCTGGTAAGGATTGCACAAAAGTTGATCGGTCTGCGGCATATGCCGCTCGCTATGTAGCAAAAAATGTAGTAGCAGCAGGTTTGGCAGATAAATGTGAAATACAATTAGCCTACGCCATTGGGATGGCTCATCCCGTATCGATTATGGTAGAAACTTTTGGAACTGCCAAAATAGAAGAAACGGCCATTGCTCAATTAATTAACAAGCATTTTGATTTACGTCCAGCAGGTATTATTAAAGCTTTGGATTTACGCCGTCCTATTTATCGCCAAACGGCAGCTTATGGTCACTTTGGCCGTACAGATATTGATCTGCCTTGGGAACGTACGGATAAAGCTGAAATTTTACGTAAAGAAGCCAATCTCTAATTCGAACATGTGTTTTTATATATTTTTTAGCAAAGGCTAATTTTATATGGTATAGTAATGGAAAGGGGACTTTAGTGAGGTCCCCCTTCTTTTACTTTATATTGTGAAAATATAGTGATGGTGGTATATATGCAACGTACAGCCCAAGTTTTGGTAAATATTGGAACGAGAAGTATTAATAAAGCCTTTTCATATACCATACCTCTCCATTTGGATGATGTTGGTATTGGATGGCGTGTATTAGTGCCCTTTGGCAATCGAAAATTAGAAGGTTTCATTATCCATGTGATCGATGAGGAGTTACCCGATCAACCTGAACTGAAACCTATAATAGATATATTAGACAATGATGTTTGGTTTGATGAACATATGATGAATACAGCTCGCTCAATCAGTGAGTATTACCTATGCAATTTAGTGGATGCTATGCGTTTATTTATTCCCGGCAAATCAGGTGTGAAAAGTATTACTACCTATCGTGTGGCAGATGATCTTGAGGTAGAACATGTACTTGGTAAACTCGCAGCCAAATCAGCGACCTACTGCCAGGTATTTATGTATATAAATAAATATCCTGGGATTAGTTCTGCTAAATTAGAAAAACAGTTTGGCATACACGTTTTAAAAATAGTACGTTATTTAGTGGGTAAAGAAATAATAATCGGGGAAGCTGTTATAAAGAAAACAGCAGCTCATCGGTATAAAAATAGTATACGCTTAGTCAGCACTCATGAGGAAGCAAAGCGCCTAATTGAGAGTTATACGCGAAAACCAGCACAATGCCGCTTGTTAGAGTACTTAATAACCTTTGATCAACTTAATTATGATGAGTTTAAAGAAAAGGGTATGAGCCTAGATGCTGCTCAAAAATTAATACAAGCGGGAGTTGCCGTCATTGAAAAAATTCAAGTAGTGCGCGACAGCTATGCTTCCTTTTCTCAAAGTGGGGTACAGGTCGCTCTTACAACGGAACAACAGCAGGTTTTAGGGAAAATTGTACTTCCCATACAAAAACAGGAATATCAATCCTTTTTACTACATGGTATTACTGGCAGTGGTAAAACACAGGTCTACATTGAAGCCGTGGCCGAAGTCCGCAAAAAAAATCGTCAGGCAATTGTTTTAGTGCCAGAAATTGCTTTGACGAGCCAAATTGTTGCACGCTTCAAAAGACGATTTGGTGATGATGTAGTAGTGATTCATAGTAAACTATCCACAGGTGAACGATATGATACTTGGCAAAAGCTGCGCAGGAAGCAAGCGGGGATTGTCATTGGCGCCCGCTCGGCAATTTTTGCGCCACTGCCTGACTTAGGCATCATAATTATGGATGAAGAACATGAATTTACTTACAAGCAGGAAGAAGCGCCACGGTACCACACTCGGCAGGTTGCTTTAACAAGAGCGCGCCTTGCCGATGGGGTTGTGCTGATGGGAAGTGCGACCCCAGCAGTTGAAACTTATTTTCAGGCCCTGCAAGGTCAGCATACCATGTTAGTTATGCCAAAACGTATTGGCGATGCGTCCTTGCCAGAGGTTAGAGTTGTTGACATGCGTGAGGAACTTCGACAAAAGCGGCGTAGCGTAATCTCTCTGCCCCTGCAAGAATTATTGACAGAGACCATTGCAAAGGGTGAGCAAGCCATTATTTTATTAAATCGACGTGGCTATTCCACCTTTGTCATGTGCCGTGAATGCGGTCATATTGTACGCTGTAAGCATTGTGATATTTCCCTTGTTTATCATGCGGTAGGTAACCTTTTACGGTGTCACTATTGTCATTCAATAGAAAATACACCGGAAATTTGTCCCGTATGCAGTAGTACCTATATTAAATTTTTTGGTACAGGAACACAAAAATTAGAAGAAAACTTAATCAAATCCTTTCCAGGTATACGCATTGTACGGATGGATCAAGATACAACAGGTGGTAAGATGGCTTATGATCGAATCTTAGATGCTTTTGCCCAAGGTGATTATGATGTGCTTCTTGGCACACAAATGGTCGCGAAAGGACATGATGTAAAAAATGTCACGGCTGTGGGGATTATTGCTGCCGATAGCATACTAAACCTACCAGACTTTAGAGCTGCAGAACGGGTTTTCGCATTGCTGACGCAAGCTGCTGGCCGGGCAGGTCGAGGGGATAAACTAGGAAAAGTAGTAGTGCAAACTTACAATCCCGAACACTATGCTGTCGAGGCTGGAGCCAGTCATAATTATCAGGCTTTTTATGAAGCTGAGATTGGCTTTCGCAAAGGATTATCCTATCCTCCTTATGGGCAAATCCTAAAACTTACCATCCAGGGTAATGAAGAGGGAAAGACGCGCAGTCAAGCAGAAGAGATTATAACTGAGCTACGGCAGCGGATAGTAGATGACCCTGCTGAAATTATTGGTCCTTTTGCAGCCCCAATTGCCAGAATCAAAGATGTTTTCCGTATGAACATTATTATAAAAGCAATTGATTTGATCCATGTTAAACCTCATATCCTAGCGATGGGACTTCCCATGCGCCCAGATGTTATTATTGATGTGGAACCTATTAGTATTATGTAAAGACGTTATTTCCGATGAATACATGGATTTTTCTTTGTTTCTATGATAAAATTTGGCATACATTATCAAAAAAATAAGGAGGGCTATGATGACAGTCCTAGATATAAAAAAAGCTGGTGAGAAGGTTTTAAAGGAGAAAGCCCAACCCGTTCTAAAAATCGATAAAAAAATAAGAAAACTCCTTGATGATATGGCAATAACAATGGAAAGTGCTGATGGTGTTGGGTTGGCAGCGCCCCAGGTGGGCATATCACTGAGGGTTATCACCCTTGATGTTGGTGATGGGCTGATTGAACTCATCAACCCAGAAATTGTAGACAGTAAAGGTTGTGAAGTGGGAACAGAAGGCTGCCTTAGTATTCCAGGGGTGTATGGTGAAGTAAAGCGTTTTGGGGAAGTTACAGTTGAAGGCTTAAATCGTTTTGGCAAAAAAGTAAGTATTGCAGGTACTGGTCTCTTAGGCAGGGCTTTGCAGCATGAGATTGATCATTTAGAAGGAATATTATTCATTGAAAAAGCACAAACCATTCATAAGGGGTAATGAAAATGTCTAATTTACGCGTAATATTTATGGGAACGCCAGATTTTGCCGTTCCATGTTTAGATATGCTAGTTGCGGAGCAGTATAATGTTGTAGCGGTTGTTTCTCAGCCTGATCGTCCAAAAGGCAGGGGACAAAAATTAGCCCAGTCTCCTGTAAAGCAGGCAGCGCTAACCTATGGTTTGCCTGTACTGCAGCCGAATAAGGTAAGAGAATGTGATTTTCAAGAGGAACTGGCTTTGTTAAAACCTGATCTTATTGTTGTAGTGGCCTTTGGACAATTACTGCCAAAAGTTTTACTGGATTTACCGCCCCTTGGCTGCATTAATGTCCATGCGTCTTTATTACCCTACTATCGCGGGGCAGCACCGATTCATTGGGCTGTCATGAAGGGCGAAGGGGTTACGGGAGTTACTACCATGTATATGGATGTGGGTATGGATACGGGAGATATGATTCTTAAGGCGGAAGTTCCAATCGAAGAGCAAGATACAACAGGTATGCTCCATGACCGTTTAAAAGAAGAGGGGGCAAAACTCCTAAGTGATACGATAAGACTCATTGCCGCTAAGCAAGCAAAACCTACTCTCCAAGATGCTGAAAAAGCTACCTATGCTCCCATGCTCCACCGGGAAATTGAGATTATGGATTGGCAGCAATCTGCGACAGATATACATAACCTAGTACGGGGGCTTAATCCTTGGCCAGGGGCGTACTGCATCTATCAAGAGAAACCTTTAAAGACCTGGCAGACGAAGGTTTATGATAAGAACGAGATAACAACTACTCCAGGAAAAGTTTGTAAGATAACCGGGGATGGTTTTGTTGTAGAAACAGGGCAAGGTACCATCGAACTTCTAGAAGTACAACCAGCTAACAAGCGGCGAATGAGTGCCAAAGATTTTGTATGTGGCTATGGCGTAAGGATTGGCGATATATTAGGATAGAGGGTGAAGTTTATGATTGAGGTGATTGTACGTCCGAAGAAACGTCTCTTTTTGGCACTCATTCTTGCTAGTTTATGTCTAGCAACTCTTTCCACCTATGGTTTATGGATGGTAAGCTTTCCTGGACTCGCAGACATTAGTGAGCACTTGCCAATTATCCTTGGATTTTTATTGGCTATAGTGTTACTTTCCATTGGAATTGGTGTTGGCGGAATTATTCTAACGATTTTAGGATTTTCTACTTTCTCCTTATTCCAAGGACCAGCATGGTCAGCCATTAATCTATTATTTCCTATTGCCATTCAAATAGGAAAATTTTTTGATGTGGAAAAAGAACGAGTGGAACGTTCTTTTATTGAAGTGAGTAATCATTTGATGCATGCCAAGTGCATCAAGGTAAAACCAGATAAATTGTTAATTCTCACCCCCCATTGTATACAACAAGAAAAATGTCAGTATAAAGTAACTCATGACATTGCCAATTGCCGCAAGTGCGGTGCCTGTCAGGTAGGAGATTTACTAGCTATATCTGAAAAATATGGTGTACATGTTGCCATTGCTACCGGGGGAACGCTAGCACGAAAGGTTATTAAGACTCTGCGGCCCCATGCTGTACTTGCAATTGCTTGTGAACGAGATTTAACGAGCGGTATTCAGGATGTTTTTCCACTGCCTGTCATTGGTGTTTTGAATGAACGGCCGAATGGTCCATGTTGTAATACGCGTATGGATATAAAGCGAGTGGAAAGAGCCGTACAAGATTTTATTGGAATAGAACCAGAGTCTAAAAAGTAAAAGGACAAGAAGGTGATTTTTTTGGATGCAAGAGAAGTAGCTCTTAAAATTATTAATGATGTAACACAAAATAAGGCTTATGCCAATATCGCCTTAGCAAGAGAGATCAATCGGCAACAACTTTCCGAGCAAGATCGTAGGTTTATTACGGAACTGGTTTATGGAACCATTAAAGCAGGGGAAACCCTTGATTGGATGATTAGCCATTATATCAATCGGCCAATAGGTAAAATACCACCTATTATTTTAAATATTTTGCGGATGGGTATGTATCAAATGTTCTTTCTTTCGAAAATACCCGTTTCAGCAGCTTGTAATCAAGCCGTAGAATTAACGAAAAAATATGGACATATTGGTACCGTTAAGTTTGTAAATGCAGTGTTAAGAAATGCTGGCCGTACTCCTGAAAAAATCGTATATCCAGATAGAGAAAAGAATATGACTAAGTTTTTAGCACTAACCTATTTTCATCCAGAATGGTTAGTAGCAAGGTGGCTTAAAAGATTGGGCGCAGAGGGGGCAGAAGCCTTATGCAGTATTAATAATGTTACGCCTCCTCTTTGTTTGCGCACCAATACCTTGAAAAATACAAGAGAAGAACTCCTTCTTACTTTAGAAAGTGAAGGTGTAATCGCCGAAGTTTCTCAATGGACTCCTGAGGGAATTGTCTGTCATAGCTCACCAGCCCTTGGTACTTTGCAATCCTTGCAGCAAGGTTTATTTCAAATACAAGATGAGAGTTCGATGCTCGTTGCCCATGTTTTAGGAGCTCAGCCTGGTGAATTCATTATTGATACCTGCGGAGCACCAGGGGGGAAAAGTACTCATATTGGGGCACTAATGAAAAATAAAGGGAAATTATTATCCACAGATATTTATGAACATAAATTGGCAATTACTCGCGAAAATGCAAAGCGTCTAGGTATTACTATTATTGAAACCCAGGCCCTAGATGCCACGACGATTGGCAGTAAGTATCAAGGACAAGCCGATCGGGTGCTTGTCGATGCACCTTGCTCCGGTCTTGGGGTACTTCGGCGTAAGGCAGATTCAAGATGGCGTAAAGAAGAATCTATGCTACAGGAGCTTCCCATACTCCAACAAGCCATACTGCAAAGCGCAGCAGATTGTGTTAAGGCTGGCGGTATTTTAGTCTATAGTACTTGTACGACAGAACCAGAAGAGAATCAGGCTGTTGTGGAAGCTTTCTTAGCAAAAAGACCTGACTATATCTTAGAGAAAACTAGTAGCTTTTTACCGAAGGAAGGTCATGATGGGGATATGGTTCAATTATGGCCTCATATTGACAATGTGGATGGATTCTTCATTGCACGATTAAAACGGATTGATTTGGTAATGCATCATGAAAATTAATATTTTCGGTATGTCAGCAGAGGAAATTGCTGCCGTAACTCATTCTTATGGCTTGCCCAAATTTCGTGGTCATCAAATTGCAAAATGGATGTATCAGCAAGGGATCGATAATTTTGAGGATATGACCAATATATCCAAGGAACAGCGAGGGCTGCTCTGCAAGCATTTTGCTATCCAGCGGGTATCTACGCAAGCTGTACAGCAGTCTGCAGATGGCAAAACCAGTAAATACTTGTTAGCTTTCCAGGATGGTATGGCTGTAGAAACTGTGCTCATGAGGCAACATTATGGCAATAGTGTTTGTGTTTCTACCCAAGTTGGTTGTGCCATGGGCTGTGTATTTTGCGCTTCCACTCTACATGGTGTTACCCGAAATCTAACCAGTGGTGAAATTTTGGCTCAGGTGCTTTATGTCAATGATCTCCTTAAAGCTGAGCAGGCTCATGTGAATACCATTGTTATTATGGGCGCTGGGGAGCCTTTAGCCAATTATGACAATGTCTTAAAGTTTATACGCTTATGTCATGAAGAATATTGCCTTAATCTAAGTTATCGCAGTATAACGGTATCCACCTGTGGTTTGGTGCCAGAAATGGATAAACTAGCAAGTGAGGGGCTACCAGTGACCTTATCCATTTCCCTGCATGCACCTAATAATGATATCCGCTCCGAATTAATGCCCATTAATCAGCGATATCCTATGGTAGAAGTAATGGCAGCAGGCAATCGTTATGCACAGCAAACAGGTAGGCAGGTTACCTATGAATATATACTGATTGCGGATGTGAATGACCAAGCTCATCATGCGAAACAACTCGCCACATTAATGAGAGGGCGCTTGGCGAATGTCAATCTCATTCCAGTAAATGCAGTGCTAGAACGTGGACTACTACGCCCAAGTAATAAGCAAGTACAGCTCTTTGAACAAATACTTCTGGAACGAAAAATAAATGTTACCTTGCGTCGGGAAATGGGCACCGATATATTAGCAGCTTGTGGTCAGCTTCGCCATAAAAAAATGGAAGAATCCAAGGCTGAATTCACAAGGAAAGAATAAAAATAGCGAAGGCATTTGCCTTCGCCAGGACTTGGCTGATGCCAAGTCCTTATTATTTTTTATTGATTATTTTTCGTACTACTTCAGCTACTCTAATATAATCATCATTTCCCACAGGATAGGATGGCGGTCTCCGATCAGCGATTTTTCCATCATATACCATCTGGACTTTCACAACTCTATGATTTTCTCCACCCCAAGTTTCAAGACCTATGGAAACTCGATATTGAGTATTAGGAGGGTGGGGAGGGCTTGCTGAAACCATGGCAGCGCCTTCAGGGAAATATACTTTAGCCAATATAATCACACTCATTTCTAATAGAATACCTTTGGGATACCTTTAGTATACCTTTGGTAAAAAAGGTTGGCAAGGAACAATTTTATTTTTTTATTAAATAATAGGGACATAAGAATACCTCATTTTGACTATGCTGGTAATATAACGTATAATAATATAGATTAACTTATTTGTGAGGTAATGATCGTGAAGTTTGTACGAAAAATGGAAAATATGTTTGAAAAATATATTGAAGGTTTTTTTAATAATAAATTTTCTAGTGGTTTACAACCAGTAGAAATTGCTAAACAGCTGGCTCGGCAAATGGACGATGAAAAAGCCGTTGGTATTTCTCAGATTTATGTGCCGAATGCTTATGTGGTGCACTTAAACTCCATTGATTACGAGCGTATGGGATCCTACAGCCAATCCATATGCAAAGAACTATCTCTTTATTTAATAGAGCAAGCTAAACAGAAAAACTACTCCATTAGCGGTGTTCCTGTAATAGAAATCATTCAAGATGATAGTGTAGGTAAGGGAAAGTTTAGGATTGTTAGCCGTTTTACAGAAACCTTACCAGAGGAAAATGAGGAAGCTGGTGTTGAACTAGACAACTCTGCATCATCTGATACTCGAGTGTTTGATAAAATTGAATTTGAAGGGATACAAAAGCCTTATTTAATAGGAAATCTAGCTGTAATTGAAGGACCAGATACGGGTTTAGGAATGGATATTACTATGAATCGAATCAATATTGGGCGACGTGCTAGCAATGAATTGCCTCTTACAGATATGAATACATCTCGTTTGCAGGCCTATATTGTATACGAGGAAAAACATCATGTGTTATATGATGCGAAAAGTCTTAATGGCACTTATGTGAATGAACATCGTATTATGCGCAAGAGCCTAGAATTGGGAGATCGTATCAAAATAGGTAATACTGTTATTGTATATGAGGTGAAGTAACTTGCCTAATAAAGCATTGATCGTAAATGGGATTGGGATTCTATTGCAATACAGTATTCTTATTCTCATTTATTACTTTTTATTTAAAGTTATAAAAATGGTTTATAAGGATTTAAAAATGCCAGGGAAAAGTAGGATACAAGAGGAAAAAAACAATCATGTACATTATGATCAAGGAAAGCTTATTGTAGTAGACTGCGGGAATGTAGTCTTAGCAGAAGCTAGTTATCTATTAAGTGAAACCGTCACCATTGGGCGAAATGGACATAATGAAATTATAATTGATGATACCTTTGTGTCTTTTGAACATGCAAGCATTAGTCGAGATAAACAGGGTTATTGGCTGACAGATTTACATAGTACGAATAAAACCTATCTTAATAATCAGCCAGTACAGGATATGACTTTGCTAAAAAATGGTGACCGTATAAAAATTGGAGCAGTAACATTTAGCTTTGAGGGGTGAGAAGTATTGCTGGTACATGTAAAGTCAGATATTGGATTAGTTAGAGGTGTGAATGAAGACAGTTATATTTGTGAGCCGCCGCATTTATTTGCTGTGGCAGATGGAATGGGGGGACATGCTGCTGGAGAAATCGCCAGTAACTTAGCAATCACTAAAATTAATTCCTATATACAGGAGAATGGTCACCATGAAAAGTCCCAACAATTTCTTGAAAAAGCAATTGTTGAAGCCAATACAGCCATTTATCAATTGGCTCAATCAAAAGATGAATATAATGGCATGGGTACAACGGTAACAGCTATATACATTGATGGAAATAAGATTTATTGGGCACAGGTCGGTGATAGCCGTTTATATTTACTGAGAAATGAAGAGTTTATACAGATTACTGACGATCATTCCTTGGTTTGGGAACTCGTGCAAAGTGGTAATATGACGAAAGAAGAAGCTTTGATTCATCCGAAGCGGAATATGCTGACTCGCGCTGTGGGTACAAGTGCTTCCCTAAAAATTGATACGGGTATCATTAGTTGGGAAATAGATGATATACTGCTACTGTGCACTGATGGTTTAACCAATATGGTCAGTGAACAACAAATTTATAACCATATCAATAATAGACACGGTGACGTTAGAGCCATTATCGATGAATTAGTGGTGCAGGCAAATCACGCGGGTGGTTCGGATAATATTACAGCGATCTTGATTAAAAACGGGGATGTATAAGAAATGAATATCATACGACACCATGAGCGCAAGCTACTTTTGATTGCTGGTGTAGTGATGTTAAATGGGATTGTAGCAGTTAATATAGCCCAAGGTAATTTTGATTATGGAATGATTGGTGTTACTTGTGGGTTGATTGCTAGTTTCATAATTGTAAATGGAATACTAACGAAGGCTGGGTATGTTGGTGATCCTTTCTTGCTCCCGCTAGCGACCTTGCTAACCGGAATTAGCCTGACCGTGATTTTGCGTTTAAAGCCAAATTTATTTTTCGTGCAAGCCATGTGGATTGGGATTGGGTTGCTGTCTTTTTTGCTCTCTACCTTTCTTTCACGGCGTTTAGAAGAAATAGCAAAATTTAAATATATCTGCGCTTTTATTGGTGTTGGGTTATTATTATCTGCAATCTTATTTGGCGTTGATATTGGCGGTAATAAGAATTGGGTTATGATTGGTCCCCTTCGATTTCAGCCTTCTGAATTTGCAAAAATGTTTATTGTTCTTTTTTTTGCAGGCTATTTAAGTGAAAGACGAGATTTATTAACACTTGCCACACGTCATTATGGCCCTTTTGTATTGCCACATCCAAGATTTATTGCTCCGCTGATAACCATATGGGGGTTAGGGATGATGATGTTTGTATTACAACGTGATATGGGAGCGGCACTGCTATATTTTGGTCTTGCCATCGTCATGACCTATATGGTGAGTGGACGATTAAGTTATGTGGTAATGGGTGTATTATTGTTCTTACTAGGTTCTTTCATTTGCTATACCTTCTATCCACATATTCAAACGCGGGTAGATATTTGGCTTAATCCGTGGTCAGATCCAAATGGTCGAGCTTATCAGATTGTACAATCCTTATTTGCGCTTGGTTCAGGAGGTATACTAGGCAGTGGTCTTGCTTATGGATATCCCAATATGATTCCAGAAGTTCACACTGATTTTATATTTTCCGCCATTGGCGAAGAAATGGGATTTGTAGGGGCAGGAGCCGTAATTTTAGTTTATATTCTTATGGTATACCGTGCGTTTCGTGCTGCTTTAGTAACAAATTTATCCTTTTCCATGTTAGTGGCAGCTGGACTAGCAACTTCCATGGCCCTACAGATATTTTTGATTATTGGTGGGGTAACCAAATTTTTCCCTCTAACAGGAATTACCTTACCCTTTATTAGTTATGGTGGCAGTTCTATTGTCGCCAATTTTATTCTACTTGGTATGTTATTTACCATATCGGAAGTGAGAGCTGCTGATGAAAAATAACATAACGCCTATTGTAAATAATATACGCAAGGTAGCTTTTACTTTACTGAGTTTATTAGTCATTTTATTTATCTACTTATCCTATCTGCAAGTCATTCAGAGTGGGTTTTTAGCATCCCACCCCATGAACCGACGCAATTCTGAAAGTAGTCATCTGGTTCAATATGGTATGATTGTCGATAAAAATGGTGAAAAATTGGCTTATAGTGAGAAGGAAGAGAATGGATTCGCCCGCAAATATCCTTATGGAGCCATTACAGCTCATTTGGTGGGTTATGATAGTCCTACTTATGGCAAGACTGGTATTGAGAGTACTTTTAATTCTTATTTAACAGGAATGAACAATGAACTCAATCACTTAGGACCCATTCATCGTCTTTGGCCTAGGGAATCAGGTGATACTATCACGCTGACACTTGATAGTAAACTTCAAGAAGCAGCTTATAAAGCACTAGGTGAACATCGTGGAGCTATTGTAGCGATGAATCCTCGTACGGGAGCTATCCTAGCAATGGTTAGTAAACCTAGTTTTAATCCGAGTACTTTGGAGAAAAAGTGGGAAAATATATCCACAAATGAAAATAGTCCCCTATTAAATCGAGCTGTGCAAGGATTGTATCCTCCAGGATCCATTATTAAAGTGATGATTGCTGATGCAGCATTATCAGAAAAAGTAACTGATCTAAAAAAAACAATCAATTGTGAAGGTACGTTAAAGGTACCTCCCGATTACGTATTAGGGGAAAGCGGCTTAAAGGCACATGGGAAAATTGATTTGGAAGAAGCCTTAGCTGTTTCTTGTAATGTAACCTTTGGTACGTTAGCATTGGAACTGGGTGGAAGAAAAATGGCTAAGACTTTTGAAAGATTTGGCTTTGAGGATGCTCTTCGTGGAGAACTTCAAGAGGTTCCATCTCAATTACCTAATTTTAGCTCATTAGGTAATGGGGATTTAGCGCAAGCAGGTATTGGTCAAGGAAGTTTATTGGTGACTCCGCTTCGTATGGCCATGCTTGCAAGTGCCTTTGCAAACCAAGGAATCATGATGAAACCATATCTTGTTCAAAAAATTACGGATGTTGCTGGTAATCCTATAAAAGAGTTTAGTGCTGAGGAATGGCGAGTGGTAACAAGTCCTAAGCTGGCTGATGCCATAAGCAATATGATGGTGTCCGTAGTAAATAACGGTACAGGCAGTGCAGCTTATTCATCACAGGTAGCAATAGCAGGTAAGACTGGTACTGCAGAAAATCCTCATGGCGATTCTCATGCCTGGTTTATTGGATTTGCACCTGCAGATAATCCGGAGATTGCAATAGCGGTTATTATCGAAAATGCTGGTTCAGGTGGAAGTATTGCAGCACCAATTGCCAGAGGAATTTTATTAAAAGCATTACATTAAGGGGGTGATGGTTTACATGATTAATCGAACTCTTGATCAGAGGTATACTGTTGTAGAGTATATTGGCGGAGGCGGTATGGCTGATGTCTATCGCGCTCATGATAAACTTTTAGATCGTTTTGTGGCTGTAAAAATATTGCATCCACAGTTTGCTAATGACGAACAATTTGTGGCACGTTTTCGTCGGGAAGCCCAAGCAGCTGCGCGCTTGTCTCATCATAATATTGTGAATATGTATGATGTTGGTCAAGATAATAATGTGCATTACATTGTTATGGAATATATATCCGGTGAGACTTTGAAAGAAAGAATTTTGCGTGAACCTTTGCCTATCGAGAATGCAGTACGCATTGCGGCCGATATTGCCGAAGGGTTAGAACATGCTCATCAAAATAATTTAGTACATTGTGATATCAAACCTCATAATATTCTTATGACTCGTGCGGGGCGTATTAAGGTAACGGATTTTGGTATTGCCAAGGCTGTCAGTTCTGCCACCATGCAACATACATCAACCATTATTGGATCAGTACATTATTTTTCTCCTGAACAGGCAAAAGGAAGTGCTGTTGGTGCGAAATCCGATATTTATTCATTAGGTGTGGTACTTTATGAAATGTTAACGGGAACAGTGCCTTTTAATGGTGAAACACCTATTAGTATTGCGTTAAAGCATTTACAGGAAGATCCGCCTCCGATACGGGATCTTAATCCAGAAGTTCCTCCTTTGCTAGAAGCAATTGTCCTGAAAGCTATGGCAAAAGATGTAGAGCACCGTTTTAATGATATTAGCGAAATGATTGTAGATTTGAAATCCGTGCAAAATTATCTTCGTGATGATAATACTCGCCAGTTATCAAGGGGGGATTTTCCTACCCAAGTTTTGCCCAAAATGACGGAGATGATTGCCAAAAACTCAACAATCGAAAAGCGAGCAGATAATGCTCCTAACCAATCAGACAAAAACAAGAAGTCAAAAACTTGGATATTGGGATTATTGGCATTGTTACTGCTCGGTTTTATGATAGGAGCATTTTTCTCCTTCGGAAAATTCTGGAGTAATAATGAAGTAACCGTAGCTAACGTAGTAGGGAAGCAAGTGGAGATTGCGCGTAATATTTTGAGCAATCAAAACTTACGTGTGAGTGAATCTGAGGTTTTTAGTGATAAAGTACCAGCAGGATTTGTTGTATCTCAGTACCCAGAAGCAGGAAACGTTGTAAAAGAGCAAAGGATGATCGTTCTTGTTATCAGTAAGGGCGGTGAGGCGACGGTTGTACCTGATCTTAAAGGTTTAAGTCGTCGTGATGCTGAGCTTAAAATTAAAAATGCAGGCTTAGTGGTAGGCAGAGTTGATGAACAGTTTAGTACGGAGATTCCCTCAGAAGGGATTATCAGTCAACAGCCACGATCATCTGCTCAGGTAAATAAAAATACCTCCATTGATCTGGTAATTAGTAAAGGGGCTGGCCCGCGTAAGTTTTCTGTCCCTGATTTCAGTGGTACACCACTTAGTACCATTGGAGTACAACTAGAAAGCTTGAAATTAAAACAAGGTAAAGTAACGGAAGAAGGCAGTGAAAAATATCCGCCTGGAACCATTATGGGACAAACGCCTGCAGCAGGGGCAGAGGTTTCAGAAGGTATGTCGATCGATTTTATAGTAGCAAAAACAGTTGCGAACACCGGTAAAAAAGTAGGAGTACAAGTAACGGTGCCTGAGGGAGCCATCCGTCAAGCTGTACAAATCATCGTAACCGATGGGAATGGTCGACGTATTGTATATGAAAATGTTCATAAACCAGGTGATAAGATTGAAAAGAACGTTGAAGGAACCGGACAAGTCAGGGTTCAAGTATATAGTAATGGAGTCTTGTTACAAGAACAAACATTATAGTGGGAGGTATAAATGCTAAATGGAGTAATCATAAAAGCATATAATAGTTTTTATTATGTACAGACTGCTGAAAAAGTAATTTCTTGTAAATTACGAGGGCGTTTTAAAAAAGAACGATTTTCTCTACTAGTTGGAGATCAAGTGGAGTATGAGATTACTGGAGCAGGCAAAGGGATTATCGAGAACATTTTACCGCGGCGCAGTATGCTGAGAAGACCCATGATTGCCAATATTGATCAGGTTATTCTTACCTTTGCAGCGGTAAATCCTAACATTAATAGGATTTTAGTGGATCGTTTTTTGGTATTGGCTGAAATGTCTGCTCTAGAGATTGTTCTTTGTATTAATAAAATTGACTTAGCAGATGGGCAGGAATTAGAAACTATTGTAGATCAGTATCGTAGTATTGGTTATAAGGTGATTACCTTATCCGCTAAAGCTGGTACTGGTATAAATGAATTACGTTCCATGCTGTATGGGAAAATCAGTGTGTTTGCTGGTCCCTCTGGAGCTGGCAAGTCTACTCTTTTAAATACCATTGAAACAGGGCTTACGTTGGTGACTGGTGAAGTGAGTGAAAAAATTGGGCGTGGTAAGCATACCACGCGTTTTGCAGAACTCTTACCCCTGTCTGGTGGCGGATTTGTTGTTGATACTCCTGGCTTTAGTTTTACAGAGTTTAATGACCTGAAACCCCAAGAACTGATGCATTGTTTTCCTGAAATCTCAGAGCTAACATCGGCTTGTAAGTTTAGTACCTGTATTCATTCGAGAGAACCACAATGTGCTGTAAAACAGGCAGTCCTAGAAGGACAGGTTTTACAACAACGTTATGACTCCTACCATGAAATATTAGAAGAAATTATTGGAAATAAGAAAGGATTTTGAATATGAAGATTAAAATTGCCCCCTCTATTCTTTCTGCAGATTTCTCTAAATTAGCAGAGGAAATAAAGCAAGTCGAAGCGGCAGGAGCGGATATGATCCACATTGATATTATGGATGGACATTTTGTACCTAATCTTACCTTTGGTCCTCCTGTGGTTGCCTCCATACGTAAAGTGACAAAATTATTATTTGACGTACATCTTATGGTTAATAATCCTCAAGAGTTCATTGAACCTTTTGCGAAAGCTGGAGCCGATCTCCTTACTATACATGTTGAGACAGCACCCCATTTGCATAGAGTGATACAAAGTGTAAAGGAGCAAGGGATGAAAGTCGGCCTATCTCTTAATCCTGCAACTTCTCTATCTGTGATCGAAGAAGTACTTGATGAAGTTGATATGGTACTAATTATGACGGTAAATCCTGGCTTTGGCGGACAAAAGTTTATACCGCAGATGCTTCATAAGATTACTCGTCTGCGAGACATGATAAAAAAACGTAATTTAGCAGTGGAAATCCAAGTAGATGGTGGAATTAATGCCGTAATTGCTCGAGACGTGATTGCTGCAGGTGCTACCATCTTAGTGGCTGGTTCAGCCATTTATCAATCTGAGGATATTGGGAAAGCCATTGCTGAAATCCGCGGTACTTGATTATTTTCGACAATACTGGTAACATATATCTATAATTGAATAAGTGAGCCTTTGGGGCAAGGTGAAAAAGAGCAATCTTTTAATTCCTTACCGGCGGTGACTAGCCCGCGAGCCGTATGGCTGATCCGGTGAAATTCCGGAGCCGACAGTATAGTCTGGATGGAAAAAGGTAACTTGTATGTTGTATTGGAGCAATACAACATTACTCGTTAGAGACTGCTTGATAAACAGTCTCTTTATCAGACTTATTAAGTATTCCTATCTCCCACATTCTATGAGGCTGCAAAAAAGTGGTAACGCTTTTAAGCAGCTTATTTTTTTGATTAGAAAGTAAAATTTCAAAGAAAGTGGGATTAGGCTATGTGGAGGGATCGATTATGGACGAAGAGTATATGCAGCAAGCCTTAAGGATTGCTCGCTATGCGATAGGTCGTACCAGCCCAAATCCAATGGTTGGAGCTGTAATCCTAAGTCAGGGACGGATTGTTGGGCAAGGATGGCATCGGAAGGCTGGTACGCCCCATGCAGAGATTCATGCTCTGTTGCAAGCTGGAGAACTGAGTCAAGGGGCAACCATGTACGTTACCTTAGAGCCCTGCTCTCATCAGGGGAGAACAGGTCCTTGTGATCAAGCTATTATTGCCGCTGGTATCAAAAAAGTAGTCATTGCTATGACAGATCCTAATCCTCTTGTAGCCGGGCGAGGCATTAAGAGATTGCAGGAGGCAGGCATTGAGGTCATAGAGGGGATTTTGGCATATGAGGCTGCCCATCTGAATGAAGTCTTTATTAAATGGATTTCGACAAAAATGCCCTTTGTAACATTGAAAAGTGCCATGTCCCTCGATGGAAAAATTGCCGCACATACAGGGCATTCCCAGTGGATTACTGGTTCTGAGGCAAGGGAGTGTGTTCATCAATTGCGGGATTGCTATGATGCAATTCTAGTGGGAATTGGGACCGTACTTGCTGATAACCCAAGCTTAACAACTCGTTTACCAGGAGAGGCTGGTAAAAATCCTATTCGTATTATTGTTGACAGCATGGCAAGAACTCCTCTAGATGCCCATGTAATTAGGGATGGATTGGCACCAACCATTATTGCAGTTACTCCTGATGCTCGGCAAGACAAAATAGATGCCCTGCGTACTTTGGGCGTAGAAGTGTTGGTAATTGAGCGAAACCAAGCAGGTGTAGACGTGCGCCAGTTACTTACTCTATTAGCTAAGAGGGATATTACGAGTATTTTCATTGAAGGCGGAGGGAGCATTAATGCATCCTTCTTAGAGGAAAATTTAGTTGATAAGGTACATTGGTTTATTGCTCCGAAGATCATTGGCGGTAGTCATGCCCCAGGACCAATAGGGGGAAAAGGTGTAGATAAAGTTACGGATGCCAAAGTCTTTGAAGATATAAATATTGAGACTGTTGGGGAAGATATATTAATTAGCGCATATTTGCGCAACCGGGAGGGACGAGATGTTTACCGGTCTTGTGGAAGAATTGGGTAAAGTAAAAGCCATTGCCCGTGGTGTAAAGTCTGTACGCTTAACGGTAGAAGCAAAGAAAGTGGTTAGCGATGTGGCTATCGGTGATAGTATTGCTGTCAATGGAACCTGCCTTACTGTTGTAGAATATACAGAAAAATGGTTTACAGCCGATGTTATGCCAGAGACGGTAGATAGTACCGTGCTGGCAAGTCTAAAAATTGGCGATACTGTGAATTTAGAACGAACCCTACGTGTTGGCGATCGTTTTGGTGGTCATATCGTCAGCGGACATATTGATGGGGTAGGATCCATTAGCAAAAAAGAGACCAATGACAATGCTATTATTGTAAAAATAAAAGCTGGCCCTGAGATTATGCGCTATATTGTAAAAAAAGGATCGATAGCCATTGATGGTGTTAGCTTGACAGTTGTGGATTACGATAGTGATTGGTTTACGGTATCCCTTATTCCTCACAGCGCGGCTATGACCACTTTAGGAATAAAAAAAATGGGCGATGCGGTAAATTTAGAGGCTGATGTAATAGGGAAATACGTAGAAAAATTACTAGGGATACATTCTCCTCAAACAACAAGTAAGAGCAAGAGTATTGGGATGAATTTTTTGGAAGAACATGGTTTTACAACCTAAAAACATTGATTTTGGAGGTAGGATGATGAAATTTAGTACAATTGAAGAAGCTATTGAAGATATTAAAAATGGTAAAATCATTGTTGTTGTTGATGATGAGGACCGAGAAAATGAAGGCGATTTACTAATGGCCGCTGATAAAGTGACGCCAGAAGCTATTAATTTTATGGCGACTTTTGGACGAGGACTAATTTGTATGCCTATCGTTGGTTCAAGACTAGATGAACTGGGCATTGGTGCTATGGTATGTGATAATACTGACAATCATTGTACGGCCTTTACAGTGTCTGTAGATGCAGATACAACCACAACGGGTATATCTGCTCATGAACGTGCCGATACCATTCAAAGGATTCTTGATGTCAATACAAAGCCGGAAAATCTTAGAAGACCTGGACATATATTCCCTCTTCGGTCAGTGGAAGGAGGGGTTCTAAGACGAGCTGGTCATACGGAAGCTGCTGTAGATTTAGCAAAATTGGCAGGAGCCTATCCTGCTGGTGTTATTTGTGAAATAATGAATGAAGATGGTACGATGGCAAGAGTACCAGATCTTGTAGAATTTGTTGCCAAGCATGATCTAAAAATGATTACGATTGCTGATTTAATTAAATATCGCAAAGCAAATGAAAAGTTTGTAACCCGTGGCGCTAAGACGACAATGCCCACCCAATATGGAAAATTCAACTTAATTGCTTATGAGAGCCAGCTTGACAATCAATGTCATATTGCTTTAGTTAAGGGGGATGTGGCAGGGAAAGAAAACGTATTGGTACGCATCCATTCCGAATGTTTAACGGGAGATGTTTTTGGTTCCTTACGTTGTGATTGCGGGGAACAATTAGCGAACGCTCTAAAACGTATTGACCAAGAAGAAATCGGTGTACTAGTGTATATGAGACAAGAAGGTCGTGGCATTGGTCTTGCTAATAAAATGCGTGCTTATGCTCTTCAAGATCAAGGCAAAGATACGGTAGAAGCAAATGAAATATTAGGATTTGCTCCTGATTTACGCGATTATGGTATTGGAGCGCAAATATTAGTAGATTTAGGTCTTACGAGTATTCGTCTACTAACCAATAATCCTAAGAAAAGAGCTGGACTCGAAGGCTATGGTCTGCACATTACAGAGAGAGTGCCAGTAGAAATTAAGGCAAATCAATTTAATCAACGCTATTTATCAATTAAAAAATCTAAATTAGGGCACATGCTCAAACAATATGGGGAGGAATAAATCATGGTAAAAGTTATTGAGGGGCAATTAGTATCGGAAGGGTTAAAAATAGGTATTATAGTAGCGAGGTTTAATGAGTTTATTAATAGTAAGCTCCTAGGCGGCGCTTTAGATGGTTTGAAACGTCATGGTGTCAAAGAAGAAGAAATTTCCATAGTTTGGGTTCCAGGTGCTTTTGAAATTCCATTAGTAGCGCAAAAAATGGCGGAGAGTAAAAAATACGATGCTGTAATTTGCTTAGGGACAGTAATTCGGGGCAGTACAACTCATTATGATTATGTATGCTCTGAAGTATCAAAAGGAGTAGCTCATGTAGGTATGGCTACGGGTGTTCCTACAATTTTTGGTGTATTGACCACAGAAAGCATTGAGCAAGCAATTGAACGCGCTGGTACAAAGGCTGGCAACAAAGGTTTTGATGCAGCCGTAACAGCCATTGAAATGGCAAACCTACTAAAGAATATTTAAAAAAGTAAAATATTTCCAGGGAAATGTTGGGAGTTGTTTTATGAAAATAGGTATTATCAGTGATACTCATGGCTGTGCACACACATGGGAAAAAGTATATACAAGATACTTTAGAGAATGTGAATTAATCATTCATGCTGGTGATATACTATATCATGGTCCGCGTAATGATATTCCAGCAGAATATAATCCAAAAAAATTAGCCGAAGCTTTAAATAATTGCCCAATTCCAATGATCGTATCCTCTGGTAATTGTGATTCTGATGTCGATGGCATGGTTTTAACCATGCCTATTCAGTCTCCCTATGCTTATCTACGAATAGAGGGAGTATCTATTGTCGTAAACCATGGCCACGATCTTACTGAGCAAGGAAAACGGGAAATGGCAGAAAAATTTAAAACGGCTTTGTTTATTACTGGACATACCCATGTGCCATTATTGGAAAAACATAATGGTATTATGTATCTCAATCCAGGGTCGCCAGCCATGTCAAAAACAATGGAGAAGCGCGGTACCATTGCTAGACTAGTTGATGGTATCGTTGAAGTAGTAGACGTTGAAACAGGTGAAGTTTTATTATCAGAAGTGTTATAAAGGAGAGGTTATATGCAAGATCATATTATTAAAGCTACGACTACTGGTGGTGTAAGGGCTTTTGCTATTATCACGACGCAGTTAGTGGAAGATGCCAGAAAACGTCATGATTGCTATCCAGTAGCAACCGCTGGACTTGGACGCACTATGACAGCAGCACTGCTCTTAGCTGCTAACCTTAAGACAGATGAGAGCATCACAGTACGAATTGCTGGTGATGGTCCGTTAGGTGAGATTGTTGCAGATGCTCATGAGAGCGGAATTGTACGAGGATATGTGAAAAACCCACATGTTGATTTACCATTACACAATGGCAAACTAGATGTGGGTACTGGTGTTGGTGAAGGCCATATTTTTGTTACTCGATTTACAGGGCTAAAACAGCCCTTTACAGGCAGTTCAGAGCTTGTCAGTGGGGAAATTGCCGAAGATGTTACGAATTATTTATTTGTTTCGGAGCAAACACCTTCTAGTGTAGCCTTAGGAGTATTGGTGGAGCCTGATTTGACGGTAGGAGCTGCTGGCGGGTTTATGGTACAAGCCCTGCCTGATGCTGATGATGAAGTATTAAGCCAGATCGAAAAAAATATTGCTGCACTTCCCCCTGTGTCCCAGTTAATTCGAGAAGGAAAAGATGGTTCTGGCATTATTAAGATGATTTTTGCAGAGTTGCCAGTAACCTTATATGAAGAAATTCCAGTAGCGTTTAATTGTCCTTGCTCTCATGAACGGATACAAGATGTTTTAGTTAGTCTTGGTGCTGAGGAAATAAACGATATTATTACAACAGATGGACAAGCTGAAATATGCTGTCATTTTTGCGGTGAAAAACATCAATTTACTAAAGAAAACCTTGAGAATGTAATTTCAATCATAAACAATAAAAACAATCAAAAATAAGAAAAGACTGGGAATTTTCCCAGTCTTTTTGTTGTGCCAAAATCATAAATTATAGTAATTTAGATCTTAATTAGATAGCACGTTGAACTTTTCCAGAACGTAAGCAACGAGTGCAAGTATTCAATCTTTTAACTTCACCATTAACGACGGCTTTAACCCGTTGGATATTGGGTTTCCAAGTACGTTTAGTTTTTAAGTGAGAGTGGCTGACATTATTGCCGCTAGTTGGAGCCTTACTACAGATTTCACAAAGATTTGCCATGTATTCCACCTCCTTTAATGAAGGACGAGACATCCTTATTACAATAACATTAGTATTTTAGCATAATTTCCTTAGTGAATGCAAGGTCTATTTTTGAAGGAACACAAATCAGTAGATTTTTCAGCTTAAAATGGGAAAGATAATGACTATGGCAGGAGTTTTACAATTAGATATTGAAATAAAAATTAACAAGCAGAGTTAGGAGGCGGACAAAATGATTACAAGAACAACAACAATTATTGAGGTACTCCGCTCCCACCCACTAGCACGTGATATTTTTACCAAACATGGCATGGGATGTATTGGCTGTATGGGAGCAACAACGGAGACTATTGAAAATGGTGCTAAAATGCATGATATTGATGTAGAGGCACTATTAAAAGATTTACATGAATTAGAATTGGTAAAATAGACAGGTCATTCGATCCATATAACATACATTAAAGAACGTATATCTGTATTGTTAGTCTGCCAGGAATAAGATATAGGGATATATCTTATTCCTGGCGATTGTCATTTATAATATAGAATTAACTTAGAGGTTTCCATATTGTATAGAACTTATATTTTATGAGGGTGAATCGTTTGAAAAATTGTTGGACCAAAAGTATTCAATATATTAAAGGAGTAGGTCCTTATAAAGCAAGCTTATTAACTAAGTTAGGGATATTTAGCATTGGAGATTTGCTTGAATATTTTCCTCGTCGTTATGAAGATCGTAGTCAAATAAAAAAGATCAATGAGCTCAGTGATGGACAGTTAGAGACCTTTAGAGGCAAGGTTTTGAATGCTATAGAGAGTAAGCCACGGCGCGGCTTACATATTACAAAGGTTATGGTCGGTGATTCCTCGGGGACAGCTCAATTGGTGTGGTTTAATCAACCCCATATGAAAAAAAAATATCAATCAGGTATAGAGGTTCTTGTTTCTGGTAAAGTTAAATTATTTTACCAGGTAGAAATTTCCAATCCAGAAATTGAAGTGATTGGTGATGGGGAGGTAGTGGATACAGGACGTATCCTGCCTATTTATGCTACTAGTGAAAACATTAATCAGCAGTTTCTACGGAAAATGATTGGTCAAGTACTTAGAGAGCATCAGGATAGTCATGAAATATTACCTCCTGGGATCATTACGCAGTTTTCGTTGCTAGACCGTAAACTGGCTTTTGCGAATATTCATTTCCCTCAAAATGGGAAAATTCTTGAGCAGGCGAGACGAAGGCTGGTATTCGAGGAGTTGTACTTACTACAATGTGGGCTGTTATTTTTAAAAAAAAGTCATCGCAGTAATAATGTGGGGATAAAACATGGAATTGACGGCTCATTGTCTAAACAGATAAAAGAGAGCTTGCCTTTTCAGCTTACAGATGATCAAAGGCAGGTATTATCAGAAGTGCAGTGTGATATGGAAGATATCACTCCTATGCAACGCTTAATTCAGGGGGATGTTGGCTCGGGTAAGACGATTGTTGCCGTCTTAGCTTTGGTCAAGACGGTAGAAAATGGCTATCAAGGAGCCATGATGGTTCCCACTGAGATATTAGCAGAGCAACACTATAAGACCCTATCAGAATTATTGATACCACTTGGAATTCGTGTTGGCCTTCTTACTGGTCGATTAACCCGCCGCCTACGTGATGAGGTAATCGGCAAACTTAAGACTGGTGAAATTGACGTAGTGATCGGCACTCATGCTCTTATTCAAGAAACGGTTGCATTTAACTATTTAGGACTTGTTGTGACGGATGAACAACATCGCTTTGGTGTTCGTCAGCGGGGGCAATTACAGGAAAAAGGTAATATGCCCGATGTGCTGGTAATGACAGCTACTCCTATACCAAGGACCATGGCTTTAACGGTCTATGGTGATCTTGATGTTTCCTCTATTCGACAATTGCCTCCAGGTCGTAAGCCTATAAAGACCTTTCTGCGTGGTAGTGACCGACGTCATTTAGTATATAATTTTATCATTGAGGAAATAAAGAAAGGTCGACAAGCCTATGTAGTGTGTCCTTTGGTAGAAGATTCCGAAAAGATCGATGCCCAATCAGCCGTAGAATTATATGAAGAACTTATGCAAAAGGAATTCAAAGATATAAAATGCGGCTTGGTGCATGGGAAAATGAAGGCAGCTGATAAAGAGGCTGTAATGAGCGCTTTTTACAGTGGAGAAGTACAAGTGTTGGTGGCCACAACGGTGATTGAGGTAGGGGTAAATGTACCGAATGCTAGTGTCATGGTAGTAGAAGGTGCCGAACGTTTTGGTTTGGCCCAATTACACCAGCTACGGGGACGTATCGGGCGAGGTAAGTATCAATCTTACTGCATATTACTTTCGGATAATCGAAATCCCGATACACAAGAACGACTGACAATAATGACGAAAACCAATGACGGCTTTGTCCTTGCGGAAGAAGATTTAAAAATACGTGGTCCAGGACAGTTCTTTGGCACAAGGCAGTCTGGCTTGCCTGATCTTAAAATTGCCGACATTATCAATGATATCAGTATTTTTATGGAGGCCAGGCGCGCCGCCGAGCAGACAGTAAATATCCCTGAAGATTTTAAAAGTATACGTGATGTGTTAAGTCAACGCTTTGGGAAAGACATTGGGATGATATTTAGTAATTAAGGTACTCGAAATGGGAGAAAAAAAGGGCGACCAATGGTCGCCAAGTATGGGAGAGGAGAAAATTTACGTTATAGTTATGCCACCTATTTGAAAACTTTATACACGTATTTATAAAAAAAATATAAATTATTTTTTCCATAAATGGTACACACTATTAGAAAGAATGATAATAGGAGTGATTGTGCCATGAAGTGTAATTATACAGAAAAAGTATTATGTGACATTGCGGAGGAATGCAGAGAGTTTGAACATATTATAAATGCTATGGGTTATGGCTATTCTTTATTAAATGTATCTCCACATGATTTTGTTCGCAGGTGTAATGATTGTATTCATTGGTTGGGTAGCGATTGCAACATTTTTCAACATGAGATTAAGCAGGATCATTAAAAAGTATATCGCTGCATTGACAGTGATATTTTCATATGTAGCAAGGAGCACAGTGCTATTAGTTGCCTTTTATTCTTTAATTTAGTATAGTAGTGACAGTGTTTATAATTTTACTTTCAGGCGTGGAGGAATAGAATGGTTCGATTATTAGGATGGCTTATGATTATCCTTTCTTTTGGGATGATGTATTTATGGAACCCTGAGTTTTTTCAACATAGCTATAACATTTTAAAACATGGAGATATTGTTGCGTTGGCAGATTATCTGCGCAGTTTTGGTTCGTGGTCAATTGTGGCAACCTTAGTGTTATTTATTCTTATGACCTTTACCGTGGTTTTTCCTTTTATGATTTTATCTGGAGCTGCCGGTATTATATACGGCTTGTTTTGGGGGACTATGATTTCATGGCTAGGAGAAGTTCTAGGAGCCGTTGCCATGTTCATTTTTGCTCGTTATTTTTTTCGAAAAATAATTGAAGGTTGGATTGCTAAAAGCAGTTACTTAAAGCAGGTTGATGATTATAGTGCTGCCAATGGATTTAAGGCCTTATTAATTGCTCGTCTTTTGCCTTTAGCACCTTCGGGTATTATTACTGCTGTTGCTGCTATTAGTCGAATTAGCTTTAAAGATTTTTTCTTAGCAACATTAATTGGTAAGTTACCGCCAGTAGTCATCAAAGTACTCCTTGGTCATGATATTGTATTTGCAGGAGAAAATATGACACGTTTGATTTTAGTCCTACTGCTAGTTGTTGGGCTTTATATAGGACTCTGGTGGCATAAACGTTATAAAGGGAAAAACCAAAATGCAGATGATGGAATAATCGGAGATAAATAGATCGAAGAGAAGAAAAACAAGGAGGTGACAGTGAATGCCAATCGTACAGATTGATATGATTGAGGGACGCACTGTGGAACAAAAACGTGAATTAGTAAAAAGAGTAACCGAAGTTATATGCGAAACGGCTAATTGTCCTGCTGAAGCAGTAACAATTATAATTCGAGACGCAGCAAAACATCATATTGGTAAAGCTGGTATTTTAGCATCGGATCGCTAAAATAGTAGTTTGAAAGTTGGTAAAAGCATCCTTTTTTTCGAGGGTGCTTTTTATTTCTGTATTTTTACGGATAGTGACGTATAAAGTAGTTATGTTAACTATAAACTGGATTTTAGTTACCTGAGCTACTTTCTCACTCTTTGTCTTTACTAGTTTGATAGTGTATTATATAGGACATGCCGAATTTCTCTATAAGAAAACGGAGGAACCAACTTTATGGGGTGAATCCGCTATTGCGGTAGGGCATTTCCCTTATCCCGAACCCGTCAGCTAACTTCGTAGGCATATGGAAAGGGGTGTTTTACTATGAAAAACACAAAGAAAAATGGTTCAAAAAATACTATTTGGACAATTCTCATGATAGGAGTACTAGGGGTAAATATATTTGCAGCACCCGTTTATGCAGCTGCTTCTCAAGTAGCAAGCGGACAAGGAGCGGAGCATTATCACAAAGAGATGGATATTATAGCGACGGCATATGCACCAGGTCCTCATGATAATGGTAAATGGGGAAATCTAACGCATATTGGTACCCAGGTTCGCCCAGGTGTTATTGCAGTTGACCCAAAGGTGATTCCTCTTGGTAGCCGATTGTATATTGAATTTCCTGATGGTCGTAGTATATATGGGGTAGCTGAGGACACTGGCGGTGCTATTAAGGGAAATCGTATTGATATTGCCATGTGGACAGTAGCAGAAGCGTATAAATTTGGTATTCAAAAGATTAAAGTTACAATTCTAAATTAGATTGTTTTCTATGCAGTAAAACCTCGAATTAGGTAATTACCTATTCGGGGTTTTGCTATATCTATAGATATAGCAAAAAATGTAATTATATAGATAATGTGTATTTAAAATACAAGTAAGGAGAGAAATTTTCGAAAAAAATAAAATTAATTAGTAATTTGTATAAAAAAAAGTGGATTAGGTAAGTTTAAGTGTGTTATTATAGTTGAAATAACTTTTGCGATTAGTAAGAGAGGAGAAACGTTTATGTTTGAAAATAAGTTTATGCAAGAAGGTTTGACTTTTGATGATGTTTTGCTAGTGCCTGGCAAATCAGATGTTTTACCAAAAGATGTGGATGTTACTACGAATTTGACGAAGAATATTAAACTCAATCTTCCTATTGTTAGTGCCGGGATGGATACGGTTACAGAAGCTCGAATGGCTATTGCGATGGCTCGAGAGGGCGGTATCGGTATTATTCATAAAAATATGTCCATTGAACAGCAAGCAGGGGAAATTGATAAAGTAAAACGTTCTGAGCATGGAATCATTGTAGATCCGATTTTTTTATCTCCAGATAACACGTTGCAAGATGCACAAAATCTAATGGAAAAATACCATATTTCAGGTGTGCCAGTCACAAAAGATCATAAACTCGTTGGTATTTTAACAAATAGGGATTTGCGTTTTGAAACGAATTTGCAGAGAAAAATCGAAGTCTGTATGACAACAGAACATTTGATTACTGCTCCCGTTGGAACATCGGTAGAAGATGCCAAAGCCCTGCTACATAAACATAGAATTGAAAAACTACCATTAGTCGATGAGAATGGTCATTTAAAAGGACTCATTACGATTAAAGATATTGAAAAATCTCAAAGATATCCTAATTCAGCAAAAGATCTAAAAGGCCGATTATTAGTAGGGGCAGCTGTTGGCGTAGGTTCAGATATGATGGAGCGGGTTGCTGCTATTGTTGCTTCTAAGGTAGATGTTATTGTTGTGGATACCGCTCATGGGCATTCTCAGGGTGTTCTTGATGCTGTTAAAAAGATTAAAGAACTTTATCCTAATGTGGATCTAATTGCGGGCAATGTTGCAACGGCAGAAGCAACACGTGATTTGATTAAAGCTGGTGCTGACGCTATAAAAGTAGGCATTGGACCTGGTTCTATCTGTACCACCCGTATTGTTGCAGGAATTGGAGTACCTCAAATCACAGCTGTCTATGATTGTGCAATGGCAGCTCGCGAGTTTGGTATACCTATCATTGCGGATGGCGGCATTAAATATTCTGGTGATGTTGTGAAAGCTCTTGCTGCAGGTGCTAGTGTTGTTATGCTTGGTAATCTTTTTGCTGGTACAGAAGAAAGTCCTGGTGAAACTGTTATTTATCAAGGACGTAGCTATAAAGTGTATCGCGGTATGGGTTCACTCGGGGCGATGGCGCAAGGTAGTAAGGACCGTTATTTTCAAGAAAATATGGACAAACTTGTTCCTGAAGGTATAGAAGGACGTGTGCCTTATAAAGGAACCTTGGCTGATACTGCGTTTCAATTAATTGGTGGGCTTAGAGCTGGCATGGGATATTGTGGCGTACATAATATCCAAGAGTTGATTAATAATACACGTTTTATTCGTATTACGGGTGCAGGCTTAAAAGAAAGTCATCCCCATGATGTTAGTATTACGAAAGAATCACCTAATTATAGTTTTTAAGTTCTTTACAAAAAAACACCGCAAGCTTACCAAGCTGGCGGTGTTTTTGTATTAATGACATTAAATTCAAAACCATGATTTTTATAAAAAGCAATAATTTGGGGCAGTGCTTTTACCGTTTCCTCATGACCTCGGCTATCGTGCATTAAGAGGATTGCATGACTCCACAAAAATTTATTGTTTTCTGTTTGGTGAACAATATTGTTAAAAATATGATCAGCTTTGGCACTAGAAGCATCGCCAGAACTAATGTTCCAACCAACTTCAATATATCCTTGATTGTGCAAAGCATCCCAATATTCTTTTGTAAAACTGCCAGCAGAACCGCCAGGGGCTCGCGATATAAAGGGACGTACTCCAAGAACGTTTTTGATCACTTTGTCATTATGATGTAGCTGCTCCGTATAAGTGGCAGCAGAGCGATAGAGTTCACGATAAATGTGATTATAGCTATGGTTTCCGATCGCATGTCCTTCATCGTAGATTCGCTGTAAAATAGCAGGGTGTTTTTCGATTTCTGTACCAAGTACAAAGAACGTTGCCTTAATGTCATGTTCTTTTAGAATATCAAGAATCATTGGGGTGTTTTTTTCATCAGGTCCATCATCAAAGGTTAAATAGACTACCTTATTGCCATAATGTTTTTCTGTAGCAGGCAAAATCGTCGGTAATTGTTCTTCTTGTCGCTCTGCATAGGTATAACTATCGTATTCAGGTTCGTTATTACTAATAGCTATGTCTATATTCTTCTCAGAAGGATTTTCTGTTGGCGGTGTTATAGATGTTTCCGGGGGTAAGGGTATTAGCTGTGTTGTGGGCAGAGCTAATGTAACGAGTGGAGCAGAGGCGAGAAGGATAAAACAGGTAACCCAAATGCTACAGATCGTATTAAAAACTCTATTTTTTTTAGACATAACTATCTCCTATCAATAAGATTGTAGAATCAAAAAGTGAATACTTTCATATATTTATGCAATATTCGACAAAGAAATATAGATTCCTGTGTCTAAAGTTTGTGAAGCTTTGGAATACTAAACAGAAAAGGAGAGTGATGATATGCGGCACATATTCGTAAGAAGCATCATCGTAATTATATTGATATGTACTTCTGTCAACAGTGGCTATGCCTTTTTTTTGCCGCAGGTTGAACAGCTAGAAAACTTACACTTAGTGGCAGCCACACAAGTGTTTGATGAAAAAGGACAACTCATTTCAAAATTGTTTGAGGAAAATCGCATTGTTGTATCCATTCATCATATGTCTCCTTATCTTTCTCAGGCGATTATTGCCAATGAAGACAGTCGGTTTTATAATCATAGCGGTATCGATCCGATTGGTATTATTCGTGCAGTATGGGTGAATTTGCGTGCCAATAGCTTGCTAGAAGGGGGGAGTACTTTAACTCAGCAATTGGCTAAGAATATGTTCCTTACTCAAGAACGGACATTTACACGTAAAATTAAAGAATTTGTTTTGGCAATCATTATTGAACAAAAATTTTCAAAGCAAGAAATTCTCCAGGCATATCTCAATCAAGTTTATTTTGGTGAGGGAGCATACGGGGTAGAAACAGGATCTCAAGTCTATTTTGGGAAACATGCTAGTGAACTTACCTTAGGGGAAAGTGCATTGTTGGCTGGTTTGCCTCGAGGTCCAAGTATTTATTCGCCTTACGTTGATCAAAAGGCTGCTTTAGCGCGCAGACTTACGGTACTTACAGGTATGGTGAAACAGGGATATATTACTCAGCAGCAAGCCGATGAAGCAAATAGAGCCCCTATTGTCTTAGCGGGCAAAAAAAAGCGAGGAATACAAGCCTCCTATTTTCTTGATTATATCGCGAAAGAACTAGTAGCGCGCTATGGTGCTAATCGTGTATATAAAGGTGGTCTTAAGGTTTATACAACGATTGATAGCAAAGTACAACAGGGAGCTGAAGCTGTACTCGGTGAGCGCCAAGGGGCAGTCCTAGCGCTTGATCCGCGGAATGGATATATAAGGGCTATGGTGGGGGGGAGAAATTATGAAGAAAGTCAGATCAATCGAGTTATAACAGAGATTCGCCAACCAGGCTCGGCTTTTAAACCTTTTGTGTATGCAACAGCTATTAATCAGGGGCTGACAGCAAATGCCATCATCATAGATCAACCTATTAATATTGGCGGATATGCTCCTCAAAATTATGATAAAAAGTTTCGCGGTCCGATAACTTTAAAAAAAGCCATGAGATGGTCTGTCAATATTGCATCTGTCAAACTTGGTCAACAGGTTGGCATTGGCAATGTATTAGATTTAGCCAAAAATATGGGAATTAGTACCTTAGTAGTGGAAGACAATAATTTGGCAACTGCTTTAGGAGGATTAACACAAGGTGTAAGTTTATTTGAATTAACAACGGCATATACTGCTTTTGCCAATGGAGGTATTTTGTCAAAACCTATCGGGATTTTAAAGGTTGTTGATGAAAATGATCAAATTTTAGAAGAAACAAATATAGTGCAACAATCCGTACTCAGTCCTGAAACAGCCTATATTATAACAAATATGATGCAAGGTGTTATCGAGGATGGGACAGGAACGCCTGCTAACATTGGACGAAGTGCAGCAGGTAAAACAGGAACAACCGATGGTTATGAGACGGCGTGGTTCATGGGTTATACACCTGAATTGCTCGTCGGTATTTATGTAGGTAATGATAATCGCAATAGTGTTGGAATTTCAGGTGTTGAAGTTGCTGGTTTATGGGGAAAGTTAATGTCGAAGGCACTGCAAGGTACCAAGCAATTGCAGTTTCCAATTCCTCCGAGTATTATTAACAATGTACCGATCTGCGCTGACACGGGAAAGTTGGCAATAGGAGGTTGTAAAGAACTTGAATATAGTGCTTTTATTCGAGGAACAGAACCTACCTATATTGATACTCTTATACGATCAAAACTGCAGCCAGAAGAAAAAATAGAAGAATCTACCAAAGGGAAAGAGCCGGGGAAATGGTGGAAAATACCCTTGCCACGATTGCCCAGTTTCTAATCTTGTGATACAATAGTTGAGAAACTTTTAAATCGCTCATTCTTTTTTTATAAGGAGACTTTAGGTATAGTGGGTAAGAAAATAGCTGTTTTACATGTAATGATTGATGCTGTAACAATGAAAGAGGCAGTGCAGAAGGTCGAAGGATTTATTGCACAAAAGAATACCCATTTGGTAGTTACACCAAATGCGGAAATAATAATGATGGCAAATCAAGATAAGGAATTAGCGCACATTATCAATAATGCCGATTTAGTTGTTCCAGATGGTGCGGGGGTCGTGTGGGCAGCACGTTATAATGGAGATACTATGCCAGAACGTGTTGCAGGTTATGATTTAGTTCAAAATTTATTAATAGCAGCTATGGATAAAAAATATCGAATCTATATGTTGGGCGGAGCACCTGATGTTGCTGATCAAGCCAAATTAGCGGCAGAGGAACGTTATCCTGGTGTACAAATTGTTGGTACTCGTAATGGCTTTTTTACAAAAGCAGATGAACCAGAGATTATCAATGCTATAAAAGCTTGCCGTCCCGATATTCTTTTAGTTGCCTTAGGGGTGCCACGCCAAGAAAAATGGATAGCAAAGTATCGAGAAGAGTTGGCAGTACCTGTAGCCATTGGCGTTGGTGGAACTTTTGATGTAATGGCTGGTATTGTTAAAAGGGCTCCCTTATGGATGCAGAAAGCTAGTTTAGAATGGTTGTATCGTCTGCTTTCTGAGCCTAAACGTGCTATTCGAATGTTGGCGTTACCGCGTTTTGTAATGCGTGTCATCATAGGCAAATAGTATAGTTTTCATGAATCAGAGTCGCAGTAGTAATTGTAGTAAAAAATATAATGGGTCGTTAAGATGAGGTGGATGAATGGTTAAAGCGCCTATAGTTAAAGAAGGATACATATATATTGCAGTCCTTGCTTTTTTTACTTTTTTAGTTTTCTTGGTTATAGACCCGTATTGGAGTGTTATTCCAGCCGTGCTCATGGGTTTTATTACTTTCTTTTTTCGAAATCCTAAACGGGTAATACCAGATGATGAAACGGTTCTTGTATCACCTGCTGATGGTAAGGTGATGAATGTATGTGAAGTTTATGATGAGCTTTTTTTAAACGAAGTCGGCACTAAGGTGACAATTTTTTTATCTGTGTTTGATGTACATGTAAATCGCAGTCCTATTGCTGGTGAAATTAAATTTCAGCAATATACTTGCGGGCGCTTTCGCCCAGCATATAAGGACTCGGTAGGATGTGAAAACGAACGTCACTCCATAGGGCTCGAAAATGAAAATATGCGAATTTTGGTAACCCAAATTGCAGGTCTACTGGCTAGACGTATTGTTTCTTGGGTAACCCTTGGTAGTGCGCTTAGTAAAGGTGAAAGATACGGTCTTATTAAATTTGCTTCCTGTACGGAAGTTATTGTGCCTAAAACAGTAGAAGTACTTGTCAAAAAAGGCGACAGAGTGGTAGGTGGCGAGACGGTTATTGGGAGGTTGTTACGTTGAAGAGTGTAATTCCTAATGCTTTAACGGCTCTAAATCTAATTTTAGGTATTGGTGCGATTGTTTCTACTTTTAATGGAGCGTTTTATCAGGCTGCTTTATTTATCGTAGCAGCTATGATTAGTGATGGTCTTGATGGCAGAGTTGCAAGATATTTAAATGCAAGCAGTGAGTTTGGTAAAGAATTAGATTCCTTATGTGATTTGGTGTCCTTTGGTGTAGCACCCGCAATATTAGCATATGCCTTTTTACTAAAAGATTTACCTGGAATGACAGGTTATGTTATTGCAGCTTTTTTTGCCACTTGTGGCGCCTTGCGCCTTGCACGCTTTAATGTGAACACGGGTGTGGTCAAGGGTTATTTTATGGGACTGCCGATTCCGGCAGCTGGCTGTGTCGTTGCTACCTTTATTATGCTTGGTATTAAGCCTTCAGGTTGGTTGTTTCCAATTATGGTCAGTATCTGTGCTTATTTGATGGTAAGTACGATTAAATACCCAGACTTTAAAGGGCAAGGAGAAAAAATTCGAATTATACCTGCAATGATTACCATACTAATTTCTGCTTATATATTATTTACAATGACAGATACGTTGTTATTTGTACCATTCTTTGCTTATGCTTTATTTGGAATACTCAATACGTTATTTGGTCTATTCGATTATAAGCCTACTGGGATTAAATCCTAATTTAATAAAATAGTATCCACAAGCTAGGATACTTATTTTTTTGTAATTCGATAAATATATTATTTCAGTTGGTGTTACAATAAGCTCATAGCTATTATAATCCTTTTCAAGACTATTTTTTTTCTCACTTGACAAGGTGTAGGTTTTAATTTTAAAATAGTATTTGTATTTTAGGTAAAGTATAGTAAATATACTTTAGAAAATGGGATTTTAAAGGAGCAAAATCCATGAATTATATCTTTGACTATATTATGATTCCCTTACAATTGATTATCGTGTTCTTTACCGTATATTATTTTATCATTGCATTTTTTTGCATTTGGCGCAAAAAAGAAAATAAAATTATGACGCCTAAAAGTACATTTGCAATTATTGTTGCAGCGCATAATGAAGAACAGGTAATTAGACATTTAATTGAAAATCTTCAAGTGCTGAAATATCCTCGTGAGTTATATGACATTTTTCTTGTTGCGGATAATTGTACGGATAATACCGCAAAAATTGCTCGCGCAGCGGGAGCTATTGTCCATGAGCGTTTTAACTTAGAAGAACGTGGCAAAGGTTATGCCATGGAGTGGATGTTTGCTAAGTTATTTAAATTGCAGCGCAATTACGATGGTGTAGTGGTCTTTGATGCTGATAATTTGGTGCATGAGAATTTTTTATTAGAGATGAATAATAGGCTATGTAAAGGGGAAAAAGTAATTCAAGGTTATCTTGATGCTAAAAACCCTGATGATACTTGGATTTCAGGTACTTTTGCTATTTCTTTTTGGGTAGTAAATCATATCTGGCACTTAGCAAAGTATAATATTGGTTTATCAAGTGTGCTCGGTGGGACTGGTATGTGTATTTCCACTGAAGTGTTACGTAAGTTTGGCTGGGGTGCGACTTGTCTTACGGAAGATATGGAATTTACTATGAAAGTTCTTTTGAAAGGCATACCCACAACTTGGGCTCATGATGCTATTGTATATGATGAAAAACCCTTAACGTTTGCACAAGCTTGGAAACAGCGGAAACGTTGGGCGCAAGGACATTTTGATATTGCGGGCAGGTATATTCCAAGTATGATAATAGAAGGAATAAAGCAACGTGATATTAGAATTCTAGATGGTGTATTTCATTTGTTACAACCCTATTTTTTAATTGTTTCAACTCTCTTTGTGTTGTCGAGTTATGTATATACTATTGTCCCTTTTTATACTAATATTATAAATGTAATTCTCCCTATTGAAGTTATGAAGGCAATTGCCATTGGTCAATATTTGTTTCCAGTACTTATTTTAGCGAGAATTGGTGCGAGTAGCAAAACCTGGTTGTATTTATTGCTATATCCTGTATTTGTTTACAGTTGGATACCCATTACAATTTTAGGATTTATACATCGTAATGACCGTGAATGGAGCCATACAGAACACACCCGCAGTATGAGTTATAAAGAAGTATTGCTAGCTCAGAGTAATGAGTTTCCTAAAGAGGATTTCTTATCGAAGCAGGCAGTAAAGTAAGAGATGAGTGAATAGCTCATCTCTTATTTTCCACAATGAGAAAGAATATAATAGATAATAATAGTAAACCATAATAGGAGGGAATTTTATGTTTGAATTAACAATTAGTGTTAACTTTGAAGCGGCTCATTTTATTAAAGACTATCCAGGAAAATGCTGCCGTTTGCATGGACATAACTGGAAGGTTGAAGTGAATATTTACGGAGAAAAATTAGATGAGTTAGGGATGTTAATCGATTTTCGTGATTTAAAAACATCGGTTAATAAAATAATGGTGAATTTAGATCACTATTGTTTAAATGAAATTGAACCTTTTTGTAAGATCAATCCTACAGCTGAAAACATTGCCAAATATATATATGATCAACTCCTAGAGGCTCAGGAATTTGGCCAAGACGTGAAATTGCGCTCTGTACGAGTATGGGAATCTTCAAGTTCTGCAGCGACATATAGTCAGGAGGCTTAGTTCCAGTGAAAACAATCAATGTTGTCGAAGTGTTTTCTTCTATTCAAGGTGAAGGACAGTGTGTAGGTTATCGACAAGTTTTTGTACGTTTAGTTGGTTGTAATCTTGGATGTGCTTTTTGCGATACGCCAGAATCAAGAGAATTTATAGCAGGGGCCCAAGTTGAAGAAACTCCTGGTAAACGAGATTTTAAGGTTTTGTCCAATCCACTTTCGATCCATGAATTAGCAAACGCTATTAATAAGTTATTGATTCTTCCGCATCATTCTATTAGTTTGACTGGTGGTGAGCCCCTATGCCAAGGGGAGGCTATTGTAGAATTGGCTCCCCTCATAAAAGGCACTATTTACTTAGAGACCAATGGTACCTTGCCAGTTGAACTAGCAAGGGTATTGCCATATATAGATGTGATTAGTATGGATATAAAATTGCCTAGTATAACTGGCCAGGAATTGTGGTCCGAGCATGAGGAATTTTTGAGGTTAGCGAATACTCGCAGTGTGTTTGTTAAGGTGGTAGTTACAGACAAGACTACTCAGGATGAATTTTATAAAGCCATTCAGTTGATAGCATCTGTAAATTCTGCTATTCCATTTATTATTCAGCCTGTTACGCCTATAAATGATTGTGGTAGAGTATCTCCAGATCAGGTGCTTGCATGGCAAGAGCAGGCCTTGAAATACCTGACTGATGTGCGAGTTATTCCTCAAACTCATAAGTTTATGGGACAATTATAAGAGTAGGGAGGGATTCTTTTGCAAATTTTATTAACAAATGATGATGGCATTCATGCAAAAGGTATTAGTGCTCTATGGCATGAACTTTCAAAGATTGCAGAGATTACGGTTGTGGCACCTGATGTTGAGCGAAGTGCTACCAGTCAAGCGATTACCGTACATAGTCCTATACGAGTTGATAGTTTTTCCTTCGATAATCCTCGCATACGCGGTTGGCGTGTTGGCGGTACTCCAGCAGATTGTGTGAAAATAGCCATTGAGGCATTAATGAAAAGTCCTCCTGATATTGTAGTATCAGGGATTAACCATGGACCTAATTTGGGAACAGATGTGTTGTATTCAGGTACGGTAAGTGCGGCGATTGAAGGTGCATTGCATGGTATACCTGCAGTAGCCGTCTCTTTGGACGGGGGAGATGATTATAATTTTGGACCGGCAGCTGAATTTACAAGTAAGCTAGTGCAAAATATCGCCAATCGTTCTCTGCCGACCAATACGCTTTTAAATGTAAATGTCCCCGCAGTGACAGCAGACAAGATGAAGGGGGTAGCCATTACTAAACTAGGTGTGCGCCAGTATGAAAATAGCTTTGAGCGCAGAAGTGACCCTAGGGGGCGAATGTATTATTGGATGGGTGGTAATATAATTGATAATGAAAATGATGATGACAGTGATATTGAGGCAGTAAAATTGTCAAAAATTTCTGTTACGCCCGTTCATTTTGATCTTACAAACTACAATATTATGAATTTATTACAAGGTTGGGAATTGTAAGTCAGGAATATTTATCCGTATTCTGCATAAGTTTACAATAGCAATGTGAATCGTACCTGTTAGGGAGGGAGTGTTGTGTCTACATCCTTTGAACGGACACGAATGAACAAAAAACCACCTAAGGTATTAGGAACCGCTGTGTTGATTGGCAGAGGAGTATTAGTAAGTTGGATTTTTGCATTGGTTTGTACCTTGTTTTTATCTTTGATCAGTATGGTAACTGAAAATACATATGTAGATTCCAATATTCAATTTATTATGGTTGGAGTGACGATGCTAAGCATTTTTGTTGGCAGTGCTTATGCTACAAAGCATGCTGCTTCGAAAGGGCTATTGATTGGAATGATAATTGGTTTTATTTATGTATTGGTAACAATGGTCTTTGGTATGGAACTACACCAGGAAACGAGTTCTTTATTTGCGTTGACAAATAAATTCGTAGCTGGTATTGCAGCCGGTATAGTAGGCGGGTTAGTAGGTGTCAATTTATAACCGCTAGCCTGCAAAGAATTTGGGTAAAGGCTCTATAGCCTTTTTTCTTTTTCTAGCCTTCCTCATAACCCTGAATGTAATTAAGGCTTATTTTTTTCCACAATATGTAGTAAAATATAAAGATAGGATAATGGGCTTTTTATGTACATATCGTAGTATGAAAAATTGAGTAGGTGATAATATGATCGAAATTGGGATTATTGGCGGCACGGGTATATATGACCCAAGGATTTTAGAAAATGTACGTGAAGCTGAAACGTTAACGCCCTATGGTAATGTCAGCTATAAGGTAGGTGATTATGCAGGAAAAAGCATTGCTTTTATTCCTCGTCATGGCACTGCCCATTCGATTGCTCCTCATTTAATTAATTATCAGGCAAATATTTGGGCAATGAAAAAAATAGGAGTTAAGAATATCTTAGCTACAGCGGCAGTCGGTTCACTCGATCTAGCTATGAATTTAGGAGATTTTGTTGTAGTGGATCAGTTTATTGATTTTACAAAGACTAGAATTAATACTTTTTATGAAGGTGGAAACGGCGGCGTTGTACATGTGGATTTTACAACACCATATTGTATTTCAATGGGAAAAACCTTATTACAGGCAGGTCAAAGCATCGGCATACCCATACATTCCAGTGGTACTTATGTTTGCACCGAAGGTCCTAGGTTTGAAACACCAGCAGAAATTTCCATGTTTGCAAAGCTTGGTGGGCATCTAGTGGGTATGACAAATGTACCAGAAGTGGTGCTGGCTCGTGAAGCTGAAATATGTTACTCGGCTATTGCAATGGTAACAAATTTTGCTGCAGGCATATCGCCAAATCCATTAACATACGGTGAAGTGATTGAGATTATGAATCAAAATACCGAAAATCTCAAAAAATTACTTATGAAGACCATAGCCTTAATCGATTCTAGTGCTGATTGCAGTTGCAAACACGCATTAGCGGAGTATGGTGGCTTTAAATTATAGAAGGTGGTGACATTTCTTGTTACAAGCAATTCAATGGAAAGAACAGCATTTATTGTTGTTAAATCAGACTTTATTACCTAACAAGGTAGAGTATATTGAATGTCATGATTATAGAGTGGTGGCAGAGGCGATTAAGCGCTTGGAAGTACGAGGTGCTCCAGCTATTGGCGTAGCTGCTGCCTTTGGCATTGTACTTGGCGCAAAGGAATTTTCCAATAGTCAATATTTTTGGACGGGACTCCTTAGTGTAGCAGAAGAATTAGGACAAACAAGGCCAACTGCTGTAAATTTGTTTTGGGCAATAGAAAGAATGATGGCTGTTGCCAGCAGATATGATAAGGATAGTAACCTAGAAGATGTTGTCTTAGCCTTAGAAGAAGAAGCCATAGCAATTGCTGCTGAAGATTTAGCAATGAACTCTAAAATAGCATGCTATGGTGCCGAATTGTTTACGACTCCTATTTCCATTCTTACACATTGTAATGCAGGGGCTTTAGCGACGGCGGGTCTTGGTACAGCCCTAGGGGTTGTGCGGCAAGCTTTTTCAGAAGGTAATATTACTCAAGTATTTGCTGATGAAACGAGGCCCTTGTTGCAAGGTGCTCGTTTGACAGCCTGGGAATTAATGCAGGATCATATTCCTGTCACCCTTATTACCGATAATATGGCTGGTTGGGTTATGAAAAAGAATATGGTACAAGCTGTTATTGTGGGAGCGGATCGTATTGCGCTAAATGGTGACGTAGCTAATAAAATTGGCACCTATAGTGTAGCGGTATTGGCCAAGGAACATAACATTCCTTTTTATGTAGCAGCGCCAGTATCCACTTTTGATTTTACGATGGAAAGCGGTCATGCCATTCCTATTGAAGAGCGTGATGCTATAGAGGTAGCCCATTTTGCTGGTATGCGAACAGCTCCCGAGGGGATTAAGGTGTTTAATCCAGCGTTTGATGTTACTCCGAATGAACTAATTACAGCGATTATTACAGAACATGGAATACTGCGTAGTTCATATCGCGAAGCAATTTTAGAATTACAACAAAAAATAAAGGGAGTATGATCATATGGAATCAATTATTCGAGATATTAAATTAGCACCACAAGGGCATGATAAGATTAATTGGGTGAAAAACTTCATGCCTGTACTTAATGTATTAAATGACGAGTTTTTAAAAACCAAACCCCTACAGGGAAAAAATATTGTTGTTACTATGCATTTAGAAGCTAAAACAGCATATTTGGCTTTAGTTTTGAAAAATGCTGGTGCAAACGTTGCCGTTACAGGAAGTAATCCTTTGTCAACCCAAGATGATGTTGCTGCTGCTTTAGCAGAGCAAGGAGTTAAAGTGTTTGCTTGGTATAATACGACGGAAGAAGAATATGAAACTTTCTTACATAAGGCGTTAGATACGAGGCCGGATATTATAGTAGATGACGGCGGAGATTTAGTTTCCCTATTACATGGTGAACGCAGTGAGTTACTGCCAAATATTTTAGGGGGTTCCGAAGAAACGACTACTGGTGTTATCAGACTTCGCGGTCTAGAAGCCGAGGGGAAATTACAATTTCCTATGATTGCTGTTAATGATGCGTACTGTAAATATTTGTTTGACAATCGTTATGGCACAGGACAGTCTACCTGGGATGGCATTATGCGTACTACCAATCTTACAGTAGCTGGTAAAGTTGTTGTTGTTGCTGGTTATGGCTGGTGTGGTAAAGGCGTAGCAATGAGAGCCAAGGGTCTCGGCGCTAATGTTATTATTACTGAAGTAGATCCTATTAAAGCAATTGAAGCTGTTTTTGACGGTTTTAGGGTTATGACCATGGAAGATGCGGCAAAAGAGGGAGAATTTTTTGTTACCTTAACGGGTTGCAAGCATGTTATTTGCCGCGAACATATTGCTGTCATGAAATCAGGAGCTGTTCTTGCTAATGCAGGTCATTTTGACTTAGAAATCAACAAAGAAGATTTAGTTGATTTGGCAGTTACGCGTCAAATCGTTCGTAAAAATATAGAAGAGTTTGTTATGGCTGATGGACGCAAAATATACCTCTTAGCCGAAGGACGATTGGTTAACTTAGCTGCTGGCGATGGACATCCTACGGAAATTATGGATTTATCCTTTGCGATGCAGGCGTTAGCGGTATTACATATTTTAGAACATCATCAGGATATGGGAAAACAAGTATTTAACTTCCCAGAGGCGGTAAGTACAAAAGTAGCATCACTAAAATTAGCGGCTATGGGACTAAGCATTGACACATTAACGGCTGAGCAGAAAAAATATTTGATGCAAGGCTAAGGAGTGAATGGTAATTGAATGATGCTGAAAGCATAAAAAAAGAAATATTAGCAGTTGGTTGTACCCTTCTTGATAAAGGATTAGTATCTGGTACGTGGGGAAATATTAGCTGTCGCATTCCTGGTGAACAATTTATTGCGGTTACCCCTTCAGGAAAGAATTATCGTGAACTTTCCCCTCGCGATATTACGGTTATTACTATGGATGGTGCTATTGTGTCAGGTAGTTTTAAACCTTCTTCTGAATTGCCTTTGCATTTGGCTATTTACAAAGCGCGCACTGAAATCAAAGCTATTGTTCATACCCATAGTGTTTTTGCCAGTGCCTGTGCTGTTGCCCGCAAAAGCATACCGCCAGTTATTGAAGATTTAATTCAATTGGCAGGCGGTAGTATCGATGTGGCTGCTTATGCTCTGCCGGGAACCGCTCAATTAGCAGAGAATGTAGTAGCAGCTTTGAGTAATAAAAATGCAGTGCTAATGGCAAATCATGGTGTGGTTGGTTGTGGTCAATCCCTTATGGAAGCTATGTTGGCCTGTGAACTAGTAGAGAAAGCAGCGCAAATTTTTATTTATGCCAACCAAATTGGTGGTGCTCACATTTTAAGTGACGAGGATATAAAGGTTATGCATGACTTTTATATTGAATGTTATCGCCAAAGGCAAGAGGGGAGGAATGTATAATGGGAAAAATATTATTGAAGAATGCTCAAATACTAGGAGATGATGGTACCCTTAAGGCAGGCAGTATTGCCGTTGAGGATACTAGTATTGTAGAGGTCGGTGAGATAAAGGCAGATTGGAAGGCTGATCGAGTGATTGACTGTACCAATATGCTTGCTGCACCTGGATTTGTTAATACCCATACCCATGCTGCCATGACACTGTTCCGCAGCTATGCTGATGATATGCAGCTAATGGATTGGCTGGAAAATAAAATATGGCCAGCAGAAAATAATCTAGTAGCGGAAGATGTATATTGGGGTACGATGCTATCCATTGCAGAAATGGTGAAATCGGGGACGACTACTTTTGCCGATATGTATTTTTTTATGCCGCAAGTGGCAGAAGCTGTTGCTGAAAGTGGCATACGCGCAGTGCTTTCTCGTGGAATGGCTGGCGTTGCTCCGACGGCTGCGCAAGCCTTAGTCGAAAGTGAAGACTTTTTTCGTCAATTTCATAATGCTGCGCAGGGACGTATTCGTGTAATGCTTGGACCTCATGCCCCTTATACTTGCCCACCCGAATATTTAAATAAAGTGGTTTCCTTAGCCCAGCGGTTAGGATCAGAAATTCATATTCATTTATCGGAAACTATTGGTGAAGTAGAAGAATGTAAGAAAAACTATGGGAAATCTCCTATTGCCTTAATGAAAGAATTAGGGGTACTAGACTGTGGTGTGCTAGCAGCTCATTGTGTACATGTATCTGATGATGATATTATGCTGATGAAAGAAGCAAAGGTGCGAGTTGCTCACAATCCAGGTAGTAATATGAAACTAGCCAGCGGTATTGCTCCTGTTCCCCAAATGCTAGCGGCAGGCTTATGTGTGGGTCTTGGTACAGATGGTGCTGCTAGTAATAATAATCTGGATATGTTAGAGGAACTTCGCTTAGCGGCCATGCTCCATAAGGTAAATACCCTTGATCCATTAGTGATTCCGGCAAAAGAAGCTGTGAAAATGGCTACAAGTTACGGCGCTCAAGCCTTGGGACTCGGAGATATAACAGGCAAAATCTCACCAGGTATGAAAGCTGATATTACGTTATTTAATATGCATGCTCCTCATTGGTATCCTCGCCATGACCCATTATCTTTACTTACTTACTCTGCGAATAGCAGTGATGTACATACAGTAATGGTAAATGGTAAAATACTACTTGATAATAAAAAGTTGACCACTATGGATGAAGAACAAATTATGTATGAAGCAAATAAACGCGGTTTCCGCCTTACGAAATAAGCGTCATGAGTAGAATTTTAATATAGCTCAATTTCTAAAGCTATCCATCCTAACGATGAAACTTGTATAATTATACTATATTTTGGTTATATTTTTAAAGAGGAGTGGTATGCTTATGTCAAATACGTTAGTTCCTATTGGGATTTCAGCCCGCCATGTACATGTAACGCAAGAGGATTTGAATGTTTTATATGGAGAAGGCTATCAGCTTACGGTTAAAAAGGATTTATTACAACAAGGACAATATGCATCCAATGAAGTGGTAGATTTAGTAACTGAAAAGGCTGATATAAAAAATGTCCGTATTTTAGGACCTGTCCGTCAACAAACGCAAGTGGAAGTTTCCCTTACAGATGCTATGAAGCTTAAATTAAATCCTCCTGTTCGTGATTCAGGTGACTTAAAGGGTTCTCCAGGTATTAAAATTGTTGGTCCTAAAGGTGCAGTTACTATTACAGAAGGTGTTATTGCTGCTGGACGTCATATTCATATGAGTCCAATCGATGCGCAAGAATTTGGTGTTAAAGATAAAGACGTTGTTGAAGTATATTGCGATGGTGAGCGAGGGCTGGTTTTTAAAAATGTACTCATTAGAGTTCACGAAAGTTTTCGCTTAGAAATGCATATTGATACAGATGAGGCCAATGCTGCTATGTGCAAAAATGGCAGTTTGGTGGAAATGAAAAAATAAATAAAAAGTTCGCTAAAACACTGTTAGAAATAAAGCTTTGCTTTACTTCTAACAGTGTTTTTTATCAAATCAAAAAGTATAGCCCTTTCTTGATACCGAGGAAGGGAAAGGTTTGACGGGAGCACGTTTCCTATACTAAAATTGGCACAGTTTAGGCTTGTATATTCATAGCATATAGTAATGGAAGTGTGAGGTGATGCTATGACTACAGATAGTAAAGGGAAGTTTTTTAATCAAAGAAAACTGAAAATTGGTGTGGCACTAAGCGGCGGAGGTATCCGCGGCACTGCTCATATTGGTGTTTTAAAGGTTTTGGTTAAAAATAATATTCCCATTGATTATATAAGCGGAACAAGTGCTGGCGCTATTGTTGCCGCCATGTATGCTTGTGGTTATACTCCTCACCAAATGGAAACCATGGTGCAAAAGATAAAAATGAGTCAATTTATTGATTTGAATCTTACGGTAGCTGATCTTTTGAAGCATGGCGCTAAATGGCTATATAATGGAATGTTTCGATTTTGGTCTGTGCTTCCTACAGGTTTGATTAAGGGAGATAAAATCGAACAGTATTTTAATAACTTGTGGCAGGATCGTACGGTAAAAGATACTAACATTCCTTTGGCAATTACGGCTGTTGATTTGAATTCGGCCAATACAATATTTTTTACTAGTCCATTATCTAGAAGTAGGGCTATTTTGAATGCCCGTTATTATCATACTACGTCCTTGACAGATGCTGTGCGTGCGAGTATTTCCATACCTGGCATTTTTTATCCTAAAAAATATCGAAGCATGACATTGGTAGATGGGGCTGTAAAAAATAATTTACCTACTGATATTTTACGGCATATGGGAGCCAATGTAGTGATTGGTGTCGATTTAGGATATGATGGTCAGGCTAATTATGATATTAAAAGTGTGGGAGAAATTTTAATGCAATGTATTGAAATTATGAGCAGAGAAGTAACGCTGCTTAAAGCTGAGCAATACGCTGATATTATCATTCGACCTAATACTTATAATTTAAATTTTAAAGATATGAAACAAGCTTTATTATGTATAGGACGAGGGGAGCAAGCCGCAACCGAAAAACTGTTAGAAATTAAAAAAATTACTCTTGGTGTCTAGTTTTGATTTAGAAATTTGAAGGGCTAATGCCATACTGTGGCGATAGCCCTTCAAATTTCTTTAACTAGGGAAAATCATATTATCATAAATGGTGCTGTCGTTATCTTCTGAAAGATTTTCCCTTTTTTCTTCATTGCTGTTATTCTCATGTTGGGTATTTCTTTCAGAAGTCAGTTGCTGATTTTCTCTTTTTTCATCTGCGGCCATCATATTTCATCAATACCTCCTTAAAATAGTTCCCTCTATATCGTTTCACAAAAGGATGATAACTATACCTATGATCTTACCCGTCTCTATAAAGTGCTCATTTCGGTGCTTTTATCAGTATTAACATTAGAGTATAAATAAGTTATAATAGGTATAAAACTGAGGCTGCAATGAGCGGGAAAGAGGAATTAAATGAAGGAATTTGGAAAAAGTGACATTAAAACAACGGATATTGCACCCTTCTCCGTTCGGGTTAACGATGATGTTAAGGCAAGGCTTAAACAACTGCAAGAAGAAAGTGGCTCAACACAGCCTGACTTTTATCGTTCCTTAGTAGCTTTATATATACAACATAAAGGACTTCGGGAGATAAAAACGCAAGAAGAAGAAGATATTGAAAATGCGTTATCGGTTATATCCCATAGTACGCTTTCCTTAATTAATCGTTTTGATGACAATAAGAAGGCTCAAAAAATAGCAAATGAACGCTATATTGCTGATTTGGACGATCTTACCAGAACTGTTGAAAACCTGAATCAGTGTAATGCTTCTTTAGCAGAAAAATTTGAGAGTGTGATGGCTGAAAATGAACAATTAAAAAAACAACTAGAAAGTATGAAGCATGATACGCGGGTCAAGATTGAGAAGATTAATAGCGAGGTAGCTAAGGAAGTAGAAATGGTCAAAACGGCTATGAATAAAAAGCTTAGTAATCTGCAAGCTGTTGCTGATACTATTAATGAAATTAAAGAGCAGGCTAAATTAGCAAAAGAAGCTTTACATAAAGCGGAAGAAGAACGTGATAAGCATATTAATATTGTAAATCAAGAAAAAGCTAAAATAATCTCATTGGAAACTGCTATGACTGAAATGCAACTGCGACTAAAAACTAGTCATAATGATATTAACCGTTTGCAATCAGAAATTGAGCAAATAAAAGAAGCTTCCTCCTCCCTCTCCTCCCAATTATCTTGTGAAATCATTGCCAAAAACAGAGCTGAGGCAAAATTGGAAATCTTAGAACCTCAAATTAACAGACTAAATCAAGAAAATGCTTCTCTTCGAAGTAATTATATAGAATTGGAACGCGATAAAAATATCAGTATTACAAAGTAATACTGATATTTTTATTTTATATTTGTATTTATAAATGCTTACAGTGTGTATATGTGTATTAGTTAGTAATACAAACCTATGCTGGTGCTGAAAAGGTAAATTGTATTACAACTTGCTGCAGTATATCTGTTGAATAAATTGGTAAATTGTATTATAATAAAGGAAAGTTAACTTCCGATAATAGAAAGTTATCGGAAGTTAATAAATTGTATGGGGGAGTATGATTATGAATGATGTTGTAATTAAAAAAGGGCGTGAAATAGAAAATGCCGATGAAAAGGCAAAAGAATATATATTGCATTCAAAAGCGGATAATACTATTAAATCATATAAATCTGATTGGAATGATTTTGTAGATTTTTGTCAAGAGCGAGATGTAGCGTGTTTAGCAGCGGATGTAAATACTGTAATTAATTATGTAGCGGATATGGCAGAAACTAAAAAAGTATCAACCATTGTTAGGCGTTTAAGTTCGATTAGTCAGGCGCACCAAGCTGCTGAATGTGGAAGTCCTACGTTTTCTTTTGCTGTTAAGGCTGTAATAAAAGGCATAAAAAAGACAAAAGGTACAATTCCTAACAAGAAGAAGGCTGCTATCATTGAGGATATTCGAATGATGGTCAATACATTAGGTGGAAATTTTACGGATATTAGAGATCGAGCTTTGATTTTGATTGGTTTCGCGGGGGCGTTTCGTCGTTCGGAGTTAGTGGCAATTGTTATGGATGATCTTGAGTTTACTCGCGATGGTCTTGTTATAATGTTAAAGCACAGTAAAACCGATCAAGAAGGTCAAGGTTATAGGAAAGGTATTCCCTATGGTAGTAATCCTGATACTTGCCCAGTACGAGCTTTACAAGCTTGGCTTGAGGTGTCAAAAATTTCAGAAGGAGCAATATTTCGTGGTATAAACCAATATCAGCAGATACGCCCAAAAGGGCTTAGTGATAAAGCGGTTGCTTTGATTGTAAAAAAACTAGCAAAGGCAGCTGGACTAGATGAACGAAAATATTCTGGTCATAGTTTGCGATCGGGCTTAATAACCACTGCCGCGAACAAAGGCGTAGATGAAAGAAGCATAATGAAACAATCTGGGCATAAAAGTCTAACGGTTATGCGTGGCTATATACAAGATGCTACTCTGTTTAAAAATAATGCCGCGACAGATGTTGGTTTATAAAAGAACGAATGTTTGCTATTTTTAGTGATAGTTGTTATAATGAATATAATTGTAAAATATAAACAACTATTATTTGATTAGGAGGCGACGTTGTGACTGAAAATATTTTACTAACCAGTAGGCAAAAAGAAATTTTAGCTTATATTAAGGATACATTGCGTGCAAAAGGATACCCTCCATCTGTACGGGAAATTGGCTTTGCTGTAGGATTGCGCTCAAGCTCTACAGTGCATAGCCATTTAACTAAATTAGAAGAAATGGGATTGCTAAGGCGTGATCCTACTAAGCCTAGGGCCATTGAAGTATTAGGGGAAACTTCCTGGCGACAAGAGCACTTTTTACCTATACCTTTGGTAGGTCGTGTTACAGCAGGGGCCCCTATCTTAGCGCTTGAAAATATAGAGGAAACCTACCCTTTGCCTACATCATTAATTGGGACAGATGAAAATGTGTTTATGCTTACTGTTCAAGGGGATAGTATGGTTAACGCAGGTATTTTAAATGGCGATTATGTATTGGTGCGTAAACAAAAAAATGCCAATAATAATGATATTGTAGTTGCCCTCATTGACCAAGAAGAGGCAACGGTAAAACGTTTCTTTAAAGAAAAGGATCGCATTCGCTTGCAACCAGAAAATGATTATATGTCCCCCATTTACTCCCGGAATGTATCTATTCTTGGTAAAGTAATTGGTATTTTTCGAATGCTATAAATGTTATATGAAAAAATCCAGCATAATGTGTGAGTTCCTATAGATGTTTTGATCCCTACAGCTCTGGCCGCTGTATTAATTGCTACTATTCTCCAGTTCCTTTGCAACCAATACTTTTACGACTCGGGAATAGTGGACCAACTGCTAAACCCATAGTTTTTATATATTCGGATAGAGCCTTTTTACAGTTGTCTGATAATGGAAAGTCTTTTACTTTTCCGGTCTTCTTTTCCCGAATCGTGATTCTATCACCATTTTTGACATCCTCAACCTGTAAGGCTAATAAATCGCTAATTCGAAGGCCATTATTTATACCTAAAATAAAAAGCATCCAGTCGCGCAAATTCCGTTCTTTAAGGTAACGCTTCATATTATCTATTTGTTTTTTGTCCCGAATCGACTCTATAAACTCCATAATTATTCCCGCCTTTTAATATGTCATATAATATAATATGACATATTAAAAAACAAGGAGTATTTGCTCATTAACTGATTAAAGCCTGCAACCCCTTGATATATATGGGATTGCAGGCTTTAATTGAATCTGTCACAAGTACATTAAGTCAAATTCACAAGGGAATATACAGGTGATTTTTTTTGCAGGTAATTATCAACTATTATTGAAATAATTATAATTAAAGAAAATGAGCAAGATGCTAATAACGTACGTATTGTTATATAGTTACCATCTTTATCGATATAATTGGTGAACTGTTTGGCTAAGAATGTTTCATCAGAGTTTGTGAATTTATGTAGCAAATCCTTAGATTAGGAGGTATCATAGTATGAAAAAATCCATCATTCTTATGCTATTATTTTGTTTACTCGTGACTGCTAGTTATACTCTAAACCAGAAAGAAGACGTACTGAAGCCAGCACAGTCAATCGAAGAACTCCAGCAACAACTTGAAAAAATTCTGATTGATACAGATACACCAGGATTGTCCATCGCAATTGTACATCGTGATGGCTCAAAATGGGTTGCAGGGCTTGGTAAAGCTGATGTAATTGCAAATCGGGCCGTTACACAGGAGACACTCTTCCGCATCGCCTCGATTTCAAAGACCTTCATCTCCCTTTCCATTCTCAATTTGGTCAATGAAGGCAAGCTTTCGCTGGAAGACCCAGTGCACAAACTTGTGCCTGAAGTGTGGTTTGAAAATCCCTGGGAAGAAAGTGACCCAGTGCGTGTGGTTGACCTTCTCGAACACACCACTGGTTGGGACGACATATTCCTGCGCGAGTATGCCAAGGATGCCCCACCAAATATGAGCCTGCGAGATCAACTTGACTATGATCACCACTCTCGCATTTCACGCTGGCAACCAGGCACTCGCATGGCCTACGGAAATTCTGGTCCCGCTGTTGCCGCCTATATCGTCGAAAAGATTACTGGTCAGCGTTTTGAGGATTACGTCCTCCTCAACTTCTTCAAACCCATTGGTATGAAGACCGCAACCTATTTCCAGCCCGTTTCAGCACCATTGACGATGCTTTATCACTCTGATGCCAAGACTCCAGTTCCGTATTGGAACTGTCTATTTCGTCCTTCTATGTCTCTCAACGTCTCCGCCAATGACATGGCGACCTATATACTCTTCTATCTGAATCGCGGTGCTGTAAATGGCACGCAGGTCGTGCCGGCAGCCTTGATTGACCGCATGGAGTTGCCGACCCGCACCTGGGCAGCAAAAGATGGATTGGAAGTCGGATATGGTTTGAGCAATTATGGGGGTGTCCGTGATGGTTTCGTTTACCACGGACACACTGGAAGCATTGAAGGCTGTCTATCGACGATGTTTTATCTGCCTGATTATGGAGTAGGCTATTTTTGCAGTATCAACACTGTCCATGGTGAGGCCCTAAAGAAGATCAGCAATGTAATCCGCGCGTACATTACTCGTGGATTGGATAAACCAGTGTTGCCACCCTTAGCGTTGTTGCCAGCAAATGCTTTCACCTATGCTGGTTGGTACCAACTTGACGCGCCACGCCTCGAACTATTTCACATTATGGAGCGCCTGCTCGGTATTACCCTGGTTCGATTTGAGGATGACAAACTCCTTATTAGTAACCTGATTGAAGGAAATCAAGTATTTGTTCCCGTTACAGGTAGAAAGTTCCGCCTCGTTCCGAATGATGGAGTTCCTGACCCCGTTGCCACCGTTGAATTGATTCCATACAATGCTGAGGGGCAATTTATTCAGACTGGCTGGCTAACAATGAAGCACATCCCTGCATGGTATGCGGTCACCGAGATATTTCTTGTCGGCTGGTTTGTGCTCGCAGTTATTTCAGTCCTGATTTATGCGCCGTTTTGGATTCTTGGCGGTTTCAGTAAAAAGTGGTGTCGTCCGACCGAGTGTGCCATGCTAATTTGGCCGTTCATCGCAGTGCTGAATTTGCTACTATGTATTGTCCTCATCGCGCTAGGCTACGATGATGGAAATTCACGATTTGGTCACTTGACTTTCTGGTCAGGTGGTCTGTTCCTGGGTAGCATAGTTTATGCTATCACCTCTGTAACCAGTGCTCTCACGTTGTGGCGCGCACCGAAGCAAGAAGTTCGCAAGAGTGTCCGCAAATATTCGATCGCGGTGACCATGGCACTGTTGATTGCCACTGTGTATCTTGCATATTGGGGAGTGATTGGTTTCCGCACCTGGGTCTAGTTTTCTGCTATCCAAGACCAGTAAATTGCAGTGTACGTCCTGGATAGTTAAGCTCTACCCTAAGAAACGCCAGTTGGAGCTGTAGCGAACACTTGCCAGCCTTAAAAAAATAGAAAGTTACTACTTACTTTGCCCCTGGTAACACGGATGCTCCCACTACCCCTACATGGCGCGTAACTACTTTCTGTTGCGCTTTGCTATGCGTACAGTTCGCTAAAAATTCACAACCTTTACATTGCTGTGGATCGCTTTTAAATTCACGATATCCATCTCTATTGGTTGTGCTATATTTAAGCACCTTATTCGCAGGGCAGATCATGCAGTCATAGTATTCATCATAAACATATTCATATTTCTTGAAAAAACCTACTTTAGTCATGGGACGTTTATACGGAATGGCTGGAATTCGATTACTATCAATAATTTGTTTCATAATCCAAGGAGTTTTGATCCAGTTTACCCCATTCTGCTTCACGGTACAAACCTTTTACTTCTTCATAAATAAAACTAAAATCAATGGCTTTATCTATATCACGCAAAATATGATTTTGCGGCACTAAATCTTCAATACAAAGAAACTTAATCTGTTGCTGACTTGCTCTACTTTTCTTTACATACATAAAAACTCACTCCCTACCTTATTTTAACATAAAGCAGGGAGTGATTATACTTTTGTCTACAGTCTGAATCCAGCATAATATGCTGGATTTTTTTTAGCGTTATTTTGTAGGTTGGGATTTAGTGCCGATGCGTATAATGCGATCCTCTGCTTTGAATTCGTCAGCAGACAGTATTTCACGACTGATTTCTTGTCCGTCGGAAATTTTAACACGAGAGGTTGTGACCTCAAACCCTTTTCGACCTCCTGCTTCGATGATTTCTTTTCCTGCCTCAAGAGAAGGATCTTGTTTAATAATGGTTCGATAACCTATTGTTTTGGGCGCTGTTTCAATATGAATTTCACTTGGGTTGAGATTTTTCTTCCCATAAATAGAGACTGTCAGTTGATCATTAAAAATCTCACTAGTAATATAGATGTTATGAGGTAAAATGTTTTTAAATTTAAAATCGAGAAGATTATCAGCCACAGCGGCATCTTGCCCTAAAGGAACATAAATTGGAGGCTGGAAGTGAGACGTCCGCTCCTCAATGCTCATATCCGCTAATAACACTGCGTTGTATAAGGTTGTGCTAACTTGGCATACGCCTCCACCCCAATCAAGAAGTAACTTACCGTCTACTAATACAGGCGCTTCTTTGTATCCAAATTCAGGCAACCGAAGACCGACTGCTTGATTGAAGGAGAAAAATTCACCTGGATGCAATAACGTTTTATTAATTTTATTAGCGGCAATTGCAATATTTTGATACCGGTTTGTATTATTTGGATCAAACCTTGTAGAATATACAGCAATTAAACTATCAATTTCAATAAAATCACTAGAAACAATACTTGGAGGACGTTCTTTTATTGTCAACTCGCTAGTGAAGGGCGTTGAGTCGTTTAATTTAGTTATGAGATTAGCCAATGATGTTTTCACATCTACTTGTTGGCCTGAGATTTCGGGAATTACCTGAAGAGTGTTATCTTGATCCAATAAATGGGCATTCTGAGGATTGCGGTCAATTGTACTAGCTATTTTCGTTATAAGGAGATATAATTTATCATAATCATAATTTTTTGAAAAAGGAATAGTGTACCCACCATTAACGGCTAAATAACGCTCTTGTAATATTTTTAGTACATGGCCAGTACGACCAATATTATAAGCCTGAGTAGCAAGATCTTCTGCATCAATCGAAAGATCGATCTCTTGTGGCCTTATGGTATGAGTTTGATCTTTATATGTTACCGTAATAGTTGATGTGGTAATATTATTATTATAAGCCTTGAGGAGTATGTTTTTTGCTTCAGGAATTGATAAGCCACCTACAGGAATGTTGCCAATGGTAACGCCATTATATATCGTATCTGTAACAATAAATGCAGCATTCGCGGCTAATAAACTGACGAAACTAAAAAATAAAATAATGGCAAAGAAAAAAACTAGGTTTATTGTACGTCTTGCTGCTGCAATTTGCAAAGTCGCGCACCCTTCCGATTTATTAATTTATGCATGAATAGAATCAACTGATTGAGAATAAATCCCCGCTAACAGCGGGGATTTATTTATTGAATATTCATGGATAGTTCAACGAATTTACCGGCTAATTTGGCTTTTTGTAACACTTCTTCGTTAATTTCTCCGCCTTGTTCAACAATAACTACGCCGTTATCCGTTTCAATTCGTCGGCTAGCTTGTTTACCAAGTAAATATTTACGTTGTTTTTCATCGAACTTTTTAGCAGAATCATCACTGGCACTTTCTTTTGCTGGTGTTGGCGTAGCCGCTGGAACTTCAGGTATGGCTATTTCAGGCAAGACTTCTTCAACTGTCTCTGGACCTGGTGTAGGTTCAGGCTCGGGCACAACATCATTGATAGGGGCTGTGGAAAGAGATAAAGCCGGCGTTGCTACAGTGCGTACTTCTGTATCGTCTCCAATAATTAAGACTTTCTTACCAAAGGTGAGAATTTTATCTGCTGGAATAGTATTAAATTGACCACTTGGTTCTTCAATTTCACAATCGGTAATTTTTCCAGACATATCGATAATAATTTCCTTAACGGTACCTTGGAAATCACCTGTTTTTGTCAATACTTTTGTGCCTATAATAGTGATTTCAGCAATCAGTAATTGTAGCAAATCGGGCGAACTATCTACACTTAAAATATCGCTATTGCTTATAATGGTTAATGCAGACTCCCCTATGCCAGAAATTTTAGAAAAAGGTAATAATTTAGGATACCATTTTCCAGCATCAATGACTAGAGCAGCTACAGCTCCTTCGGCAGGATTAACAACAAGTTTGGTTACGGTACCGATTTCGGTACCCTCGCTAATATCAATAACTGGCAATCCGATAATTTCCACACTTTTTTTCATGAATAAGCCTCCTAAATAATGTTAAGTACTACGATTGATTACGCCATTCGGAAAATTCATCATCAATTTCCTTCAATACCTTTTCAGGTATACGGCTAAATGGCATGAATTCCAAAGAATTCTTAATCAAAATATTTTTAACAACACGCAAATAAGCAATATTGTTAATAAATTCTTGTTCGAGCATACTGTCACTCGTGACTCTTGGTAACAATCGACCTTCAGTGAAAACAGTAATAGATTCATTATATGAACCAAGGTTTTTTAAGATAGTACCAATTTCCATTACTAAGAATGGTGATGCTTCACTATCTGGATACAGGAGTAATGCCTGGCGGAAAGTAGTAAGAGCCTGTACAAACTCACGCCGTTCTTTTTGTAAAAAAGCAAAATCCATTAAGTCATCCAAATCCTTGGAGAGAGGTAAAACAATATTTTCTGGATTTGCATTTGATATTTCAGAATCACTTATGAGTTGGTTTTGTTCATTTACATTCATAAAGTTGCTCAAAACCTCAACTTTTTCTTCAATTTTAACAATAACTTCAGGCATTACCTCTTCCTCAGGAGCTTTAACAATGATTTCAGGTATTGCTTCTTCCTCAGGAGCTTCAACAATGATTTCAGGTATTGCTTCTTCCTCAGGAGCTTCAACAATGATTTCAGGTATTGCTTCTTCCTCA